>Ga0316189_10001650_pt1 | contig 22122 bp, 11 predicted proteins | sample LowCovwburrow_MG_FD_204930 | JGI IMG/M metagenome (GOLD analysis project Ga0316189, IMG submission 204930) | Coastal sediment microbial communities from Maine, United States - Lowes Cove worm burrow | ecosystem: Environmental > Aquatic > Marine > Coastal > Sediment | place: USA: Maine... | reverse complement strand
CGTATCACCAAAGCTTGTGCCGCTTTGCGCCAAGCCAGACCCGGCTTACCCTTGGGGGCGAAATGATTTTGCGATTCAGTTGCAATTTTTGCGGCATCAATAATTTCGCCGTTAACGGTGATTTCAGGAAAAAGCGCACGTACCATAATTATTTACCACCTGTTGTTTGACGGCGCGAACGCACGATTTGATAGCCGGGTCGTGTCAAGTAACGCAGGGGAACTGACAGCATATGCACCAGACGGGTGAACGGGAACAACAAGAAGATCGTCAAGCCCAAAGTCAGGTGGATTTTGAACACTAAAGCGACGTCGGCAATGTGATCAGCGGCTCCTGCTTCAAATGTCATGATCCCTTGTGCCCATGACATAAACTTGGTCATTTCATAGCCATCCAGATGTTGAAGTGACGCAAAGATGGTTCCAAGACCCAACAAAAGCTGGGTCATTAGCAAGATTAAAATACCGGTGTCTGCAAATGTGGACGTTGCGCGAATGCGCGGGTCTGTTAAACGACGATGCAATAACATCGTGCCACCAATCAGCATCATTATCCCTGCGCCGCCACCAGCAACGATTGCAAGAATTTGTTTTGCGCCGTGGCTGACGCCCAAGGCATCAAATATCCATATTGGCGTCAACAGGCCAACCATATGCCCTGCAAAAATAGTCAGGATACCGACATGGAACAAGATCGATCCCATGATCAGCTGCTTTCGCCGCAAAAGCTGGCTTGAACTGGATTTCCAAGTAAACGGATCGCGTTCATACCGCGCGATAGAGCCGATAATTAACACTGCCGTTGCAATGTAGGGGAATATTCCGAAAAGAAAGTTATGCATTTAAGCCTCCACTATTGGGCTGCAACCGGCTTGGCCGGTGCAGAATTTACGGGCGTGTCCATATTCGCAAGCATGTCGCGCACCTGCGGGCATCCGGCATTGGGATCAGGGCCGAAGATAACTTCGCTTTCTTCCCAAATCTGGTCAAGTGCCTCCAGATCATCAGGATCGTCCTCCGGCTGTTCCAAGAGGGCTGCCACAACCGATTTGTCCGTCTTCTGGTTTGACAATTGCAACAGTGCCGCAAATATCGCCGCAAAGCTGCTATCACGGCGTCCCAAACGGGTGCTGATCACCTCAAAGATATGTGCCGCATCAGCCAACACTTCTTTTGCTTCATGGGCCGGTTGCATGGCAAGGTATTCCAACAATACCGGTAAATGGTCTGGCAGCTCGCTGCTGATCGGGTCAAAACCCGCATCACGGTAAGTTTCCACAAGACTGACCATCGCGCCGCCACGATCACGGCTTTCACCGTGAACATGTTCAAACAAATTCAACGATATGGATTTCGATCGGTCGAACAGATTGACGTATTCCTCTTCCAAGGCATAGATGTCCCGCTCGCCCAACTCTGCCACAATCGGGCGAAGTGCCCTGCGTGCTGCTGCCGTTAGCCGTGTATCCGAGGCCAGAACACCGCCGATTTCAGGCATGGCTTCTTGCAATTCCTTTGTTGGGTAACTCAGGATCAGCGAAAGTGCTTTTAGGGTGCGATCTGTCATATCTTACGCTCCTTCCGGCATTGTGAATGCCGCTTTTTTACGTCCGCCGAACATCGAACCTTTGTTGATGCCTGTTGAGCAGCCGTTGGTGTCGGTGAAACCGCAACCGCCACGTAAATCCAGCGCATCCTCTGCCAGTTCACGGTGAGTTGTCGGAATAACGAAACGGTCTTCGTAATCCGCGATGGCCATGATTTTATACATGTCCTCGATCAGATTTTTATCCAAACCAACGCTTTCCGCGATACCTTCGTCAATCACGCCGTCCACGGTTTTGGCCCGCATATAAGCACGCATCGCCAGCATCCGTTCCAGTGCGGTTACCACAGGTTCTTCGTCACCGGCGGTCAGCATGTTGGCAAGGTATTTCACGGGAATACGCAAGGAACGTACATCCGGCATATTGTTATTGCTGCTGATTTGGCCCGCTTCGGCTGCATTCTGGATCGGTGATAATGGCGGGATATACCAAACCATCGGCAATGTGCGATATTCAGGATGCAGCGGGAATGCGATTTTCCAATCCATTGCCATTTTCCAAACCGGACTTTCCTGCGCCGATTTGATCCAGTCCTCGGAAATACCCTCGGCACGCGCGGCTGCAATAACCGCAGGGTCTTTCGGATCAAGGAACACGCCCAGTTGTGCGTCATAGAGATCAGTGGTTTCAGGTGCATTTGCCGCTTCTTCGATCTTGTCCGCATCATAAAGCATCACACCCAGATAACGGATGCGGCCCACACAGGTTTCAGAACAAACAGTCGGATTACCACTTTCGATACGTGGATAACAGAAAGTACATTTTTCGGATTTCCCGCTTTCCCAGTTGTAGTAAATCTTTTTGTATGGACAGCCAGACACGCACATTCGCCAACCGCGACATTTTTCCTGATCAATCAGAACAATACCGTCTTCTTCGCGTTTGTAGATCGCACCCGATGGGCAAGACGCCACACAAGTCGGGTTCAGGCAGTGTTCACAAAGACGCGGCAGATACATCATGAATGTATTTTCATATTCGCCGTAAATCTCTTTTTGAATGCCTTCGAAGTTGTAATCCTGTGACCGTTTTGAAAACTCACCGCCAAGGATTTCTTCCCAGTTCGGGCCCTTGACGATTTTTTCCATCCGTTCGCCGGTGATCTTGGAACGGGGGCGAGCCGTCGGAAACGCCTCCATTTCCGGTGCCGATTTCAGATGGTCATAATCGAAATCGAACGGTTCATAATAATCGTCGATTTCGGGCAGATCCGGATTGCCGAAAATATTCGCTAAAATCCGCCATTTAGCGCCCTGTTTAGGTTGCAACTTACCGCGTTTGGTACGTTCCCACCCGCCATTCCAACGCGACTGGTTTTCCCAATCGGTCGGATAACCGGTGCCGGGCTTGGTTTCCACGTTGTTGAACCAAGCATATTCAACACCGTCACGGCTGGTCCATACGTTTTTACAAGTGACCGAACATGTGTGACACCCGATACATTTATCCAGGTTCAAAACCATGCCTATTTGTGCGCGAATTTTCATTCTGCTGCCTCCACGTTTGTTGCGGGTCGGTCAAGCCAGTCAACCTTGCGCATTTTTCTTACAATTACGAACTCATCGCGATTAGAACCAACAGTACCGTAGTAGTTGAATCCGTAACTTTGTTGCGCGTAGGCACCTATCATATGGGTCGGTTTTACTGTCGTCCGCGTGACCGAATTGTGGATACCGCCACGGTTACCGGTTTTTTCAGACCCCGGTGTATTCACGATCTTTTCCTGTGCGTGATACATGAAGATCGAACCGTCTTTCATCCGCTGCGACACAACACAACGCGCGGTCAACGCACCGTTGGCATTGTAAACCTCAACCCAGTCGTTATCGACCAGACCTGCGATTTTGGCATCGTTTTCACTGATCCAAACTACCGGGCCACCACGGTTAAGTGTCAGCATCATCAGGTTGTCGGAATAAGTGGAGTGAATGCCCCATTTCTGGTGCGGTGTAATAAAGTTCAGGATCACATGCGGCTCGCCCTCATCCGTATTGATCTCGGAATTGATCGTCTTCAGATCAACCGGAGGTCGATAAGTACAGAAGCCTTCGCCAAAGGCGCGCATCCACAGATGATCTTGGTAAAGCTGTTGGCGACCTGTCAGCGTGCGCCACGGGATCAGTTCATGTACGTTGGTATAACCTGCGTTATAGCACACATGCTCGCTTTCAATACCGGACCACGTGGGTGAGCTGATGATTTTGCGCGGTTGGGCGGCAATATCGCGGAAACGGATCTTTTCGTCTTCCTTCGGCAATGCCAGATGCGCATGTTCACGCCCTGTGGCTTTGGACAATTCTTTCCAAGCCCTCACGGCGACTTCACCGTTGGTTTCAGGGGCCAGCATCAGGATCATTTCGCAGGCGTCAATGGCTGTATCAAGTTTGGCCATGCCTTTGGAAACACCTTCTTCCAGCACCACACCATTCAGATCGCGCAAATGCTGCACTTCCACTTCGGTGTTCCAGTTGATACCTTTACCGCCGTTGCCAAGTTTATCAAGAAGTGGGCCGATAGACGTGAACTTTTTGTAAAGGTTCGGATAATCCCGTTCAACCGCAATATAATTCGGTGCGGTTTTGCCAGGGATCAGGTCACATTCACCTTTTTTCCAGTCCAACACCTGATCCTGCGCAATTTCGGCAGGTGTGTCATGCAGGATAGGAAGTTGCACGATATCAGTTTCTACGCCCAAAATTTCAGGGGAAACTTCGCTGAATTTTTTGGCGATAGACTTAAAGATTTCCCAATCCGACTTACTTTCATACGCTGGATCGACAGCCGCTTGCAGCGGGTGAATGAACGGGTGCATGTCAGACGTGTTCATGTCGTCTTTTTCGTACCAAGACGCAGTTGGCAACACGATGTCGGAATAGACGCAAGTCGTGGACATACGGAAGTCGATGGTCACCAGAAGATCAAGTTTACCTTTCGGCGCATCCTTATGCCATTTGGCTTCTTTCGGCATTTGGCCGCCTTCTTCGCCCAAGTCTTTGCCCAGAACACCGTGATCGGTACCAAGCAGGTGCTTCAGGAAGTATTCATGGCCTTTACCGGATGAGCCCAAAAGATTTGAACGCCATACGAACAAGTTGCGCGGCCAGTTCTGTTCTGCATCGGGGTCTTCGCAAGACATTTCCAGTTTGCCCGCTTTCAGTTGCTCGGCAACATAGGTCGGAATGTCTTTTTTCGCTTTTTTCGCAGCCTTGGCCACTTTAAGCGGGTTGGTTTTCAACTGCGGTGCAGAAGGTAACCAGCCCATGCGTTCTGCGCGGATGTTGTAATCGATCAGGCTTGCATCCCAATCGCCATCCGGTGCTGTAGGTGACAGGATTTCATTCACACCCAGCTGTTCATAGCGCCACTGATCCGTATGCGCATACCATGCAGATGTAGAGTTCATGTGGCGTGGTGGGCGCATCCAATCCAATGCAAATGCCAGTGGTTGCCACCCTGTTTGCGGGCGCAGTTTCTCCTGCCCCACATAGTGGCTCCAGCCACCGCCGGATTGACCGACACAGCCACACATCACAAGCATATTGATAATGCCGCGATAGTTCATGTCCATGTGGTACCAGTGATTCAGACCGGCCCCAAGGATGATCATAGACTTACCTTCGGTTTTTTCAGCGTTGCTTGCAAATTCACGGGCAACGGCAACGATTTTATCCGCCGAAACGCCTGTGATTTTTTCAGCCCATGCCGGTGTGTTGGGTACATCGGTTGCATAATCGGTCGCAACCCAGTCACCACCCAATCCACGATCAAGGCCGTAGTTTGCGCAGAACAGGTCAAACACAGTCGCAACCAGAATTTCACTTTTACCGGATTTGATACGTTTAACAGGCACGTTTTTAGTCAACACGTCAGGGTGTTCACATTTCACGAAATTTTCGGTTGCCTGAGTGCCGAAGTTTGGAAAATCAACGCCGACAACATCGTCGTGATCTTCATCCAGAACATTCGAAAGTTTCAAGTCAACATCAGAGCCTTTGGCGCGCTCTTCCAAATTCCATTCACCGTCTTCGCCCCAACGATAACCGACCGAACCATTGGGTGAGCAAAGTGAATTGGTTTTGCTATCCCATGCAACTGTCTTCCATTCAGGGTTGTTCTTTTCACCCAATTTTCCGCGCAGGTCATCTGCGCGCAGGAACCGGCCCGGAATAAGCTTTCCGTCTTTTTCTTCAAGCCGGACCAGCATTGGGAAGTCGCTGTATTTACGGGTGTAATCTTCAAAATATTCAGCTTGGCGATCAAGGTGGAATTCACGTAAGATCACATGGCCCATAGCCATGGACAATGCACTGTCTGTCCCTTGTTTAGGCGCAAGCCATATGTCGCCGAATTTGGCGGCTTCGGAATAGTCCGGGCAGATGACTGCGGATTTGGTACCCCGATACCGCGCTTCGGTATAGAAATGCGCGTCAGGTGTGCGGGTTTGCGGCACATTACTGCCCCAAAGCAGTAAGTATCCGGCATTATACCAATCAGCACTTTCAGGCACGTCGGTTTGTTCACCCCAAGTCATCGGGCTGGCAGGTGGCAAATCACAGTACCAGTCGTAGAACGACATACATACACCGCCAAGCAGGCTTAAATAACGCGAACCGGCCGCGTAAGAGACCATCGACATCGCTGGGATCGGAGAGAAGCCAAACACGCGATCGGGGCCATATGTTTTTGTGGTATAGGCATTGGCTGCTGCGATAATTTCAGTTGCTTCATCCCAATTCGCGCGCACGAACCCGCCTTTGCCGCGTACTTTGATGTAAGATGCACGTAAAATCGGATCTTCTTGCAGAGCTTTCCAAGCCGCCGTTGGGCTTAGGTTTTCGCGCAACTTGCGCCATGCTTTCATCAAGCGCCCACGGATAAGTGGATTTTTCACGCGGTTAGCCGAATATAAATACCAGCTGTAGCTTGCGCCACGGGCACAACCACGTGGTTCGTGGTTTGGCAAACCTGGCCGTGTGCGCGGGTAATCTGTTTGTTGGGTTTCCCAGGTCACAATACCAGATTTCACATAAATCTTCCATGAACAGGAGCCTGTGCAATTCACCCCGTGGGTAGAACGGACAATCTTATCATGCCGCCAGCGGTTTCGGTAAGTATCTTCCCAATCGCGATTTTCGCGCGTGGTTTGGCCGTAGCCGTTAGAAAACTGGTTCAGTTCTTTTGGCTGGAAAAAGTTCAGGCGGTCGAGCAGATGGCTCATAAGTTTCTCTCCTATATACGGATTTTCCACCCCCCGAACATTGGTTCCGGGGGATGGAGTGTTCATTTAAATTATGGGTTCTTCACATATGCGCCCGGGCGCAGGTAGAACCACCAGTTGATCAGGATGCAGACACCGTAGAAGATCGCAAAACCGTAAAGTGCGTATTCCGGTGTTGCGGCTTTAATCTGCTCACCAAACACTTTGGGAATGATGAAAGCACCGTATGCAGCCACGGCGGATGTCCAACCCAAAACCGGACCAGCCTGTTCTTTGTTAAACACAACAGCGATTGTGCGGAAGGTAGAACCGTTTCCAATGCCTGTTGCCCCAAACAAGATCAGGAACAATATCATGAAAGGTAGGAAGTAATCTTGCGGCGTTGCAGAAACATAAGCCAGCTTCAGGAAGTAAGCCACACCAAGTGCCGAGATAACCATTGCGACAGAAATTATTTGTGTCACTTTTGCACCGCCCATTTTATCGGCAATTATACCGCCAACAGGCCGGATCAACGCACCGATGAACGGTCCCATCCAAGCGTACATCAGGGCAGAAGGACCATCGGGGTTTGCCAAGTTGTGGGTCATTACACCGTCAACCATGACGTGCTGGAAACCAAAAACCACTTTAATGGCCAACGCAAATGTTGCCGCATAACCGATGAACGATCCAAAGGTCATTGTGTAGATCACGGTCATTGCCCAAGTGTGTTTGTTGTTGAAGATTTTATACTGGCGCGTCAGGTTTTGCCCGACCGCACCCGGAATCATTTTCAGCAACAACACGGTTAATGCGATAACAATCGGCAATACAACCCACTTGGAAACCATAAAGCCGGAACCGCCGACTTTGGCAGGCAACAGCAACCACAGACCAAATGCAGCAGTGACAAAGCCAACCAACAACATACCGGAGATTGTGCCGAATGCACCGATCGGGCCGGGGATATCCGGTGACACATGTTCGTCGCGGATGTTGTTCATTCCCAACCAACCGGCAAAGGCCAAAGGAATAAGGGCAAGAAGCCAGACAAAACCTGCATTTTGAATATAGGTTTCGGTACCGGCAGGAATTTTACCGATCAAGGTACCCGATGTGTTCTGCAAAATCATCGGGTCGCCACCGAACAAGCCAAATGTCATCACCAACGGGATCACGATTTGCATCGTGGTCACACCAAAATTTCCAAGGCCCGCATTCATACCCAGCGCATAGCCCTGAATCTTCTTGGGGTAAAAGAAACTGATGTTGGACATCGAGCTGGCAAAGTTACCACCACCGATACCGGACAGAAACGCCAATATTTGGAATTTCCAAAGCGGTGTATTCGGGTCTTGCAAAGCGTAGCCCGCACCAATCGCAGGGATCATCAGCAGTGCTGTGGTGAAAAAGATTGTGTTTCTCCCGCCTGCAATCCGGATAAAGAAGGTTGACGGTATACGCAGTGTCGCCCCTGTCAGACCCGCAATCGCGGCCAATGTGAACAATTCGGATTTTTCAAAGGCAAAGCCAAGGTTGATCATCTGAACCGTGATGATGCCCCAATACAGCCAAACCGCAAATCCGCACAGCAGCGATGGAATGGAAATCCACAGATTGCGCGTGGCAATTGCTTTCCCGGTCGACGCCCAATAAGCCTCATCGTCCGGTGTATAGTTTCTTAGGTCTTGTCCCACTTTTTCTCTCCTCTGGTGAGGTTGGGGCGGGCCAACAGTAGCCCACCGATAATTTGAATTTGATGATCAGTGCGGTACATCCGAAAGATGTGTGTTCTCACGCAGTTCCGGATGCCGTTCGCGATCCATCTTGCGAATGGCCGCATGCATCCAGATTGTGCTGACAGCCACGATCACGAACATCAACATGAACACGACCGACCAGACATGGAACACATCCAGCAAGATGCCGAATGAAATGGGTAGAATAAACCCGCCCAAACCACCGATCATGCCAACAAGACCGCCCACAGCCCCCACATTGTTGGGGAAATAAACCGGGATGTGTTTATACACCGCCGCCTTGCCAAGGCTCATCACAAAGCCAAGAATTACAGTCAGGAAGACGAACACATATAGCGGTATACCAAAGCTGAACTCAATCAAGCGTTCTGATCCATCTGCATAAGGTATACCCTGCACAACATAGCTGGTTTCAGGATAGCTCATGACAAACAGAACGATCAATGACACAATAAATGTCAGGTACATAACAAAACGTGCGCCCCAAACATCAGACATCCAGCCACCAAGTGCGCGGAAAACCGACCCGGGAAGCGAGTACATGCCAGCAAACACACCAGCCGAGGTCAGTGCAACACCATATGCACCGACGTAATAGCGGGGTAAAAACGATGCAAAAGCAACAAATGCGCCGAAGACAAAGAAATAGTAGGTTGCAAAACGCCAGACCTGAATGTCCTTTAACGGCTCCAGTTGCTTTGCAGCAGAGACCGGTTTTGCACCAGTCTTCTTTTGCTCAGCGCGCACAGGATCTTCTTTGGCAAAAATATAGAAAGCGATGGCCATTACTACTAAAACCACCGCATAGATACGTGCTGTATCCTCCCACCCAAATGCGACCACAAGAAATGGTGCTGCAAAATTAGTAACTGCAGCACCAACGTTTCCGGCACCAAAGATGCCAAGTGCTGTGCCTTGCCGTTTTGCTTCGAACCATCGTGAAACATATGCGATGCCGATGATGAATGAACCACCGGCCAAACCAAGGCCAAGCGCAATCATCAGGAAAACAACGTATGTTTGAACCGATGCCAGCAACCAGACTGAAACCGCCGTGATTAACATTTGTAACGGCAGCATAAGCCGCCCGCCAAACTGGTCGGTCCAGACCCCCAGAAAAATACGGCTTAACGATCCTGTAAGAACCGGGGTTGCAACCAGCAGGCCGAATTGTGTCTCGGAAAGCCCGAGGTCATTTTTAATTTGCACACCGATAATTGAAAAAATTGTCCAAACTGCAAAGCAAACTGTAAAAGCCAAAGTGCTTAGCCCAAGTGCGCGATATTGATCTGTAGGTGTTACACCATCGATATTATGCATTTTGCATCCCCCTTATTAATTGCAGGCACGCGGTCATGTGGAAGGTTCTGATCTGTACCATTCTTACATCGAAAAAATTGCGCCAAAGGCTTGTCGCTTTGTTTTGTAGTTCCATTATATGCCCCTCGTACTTCTATAAAAACTGTAAGCCGCTTATGGCTTTGGAATAGAACTGGCCTTTGAGGGCAGTGAATTATTTGATCTAAATCAAGAAACGGCAATTTTTTTGCGAAACAATTGAGAAGTAAAAAGATTATGGCGCTCGTTACAACAATTGTGGTATAGTTAAATTTACAAATTAACATGAAATCTTGACATTCATCTTAATATGGCTTGATTAACATCAACTGCACAGCTGGGTTGCCTATGAAATCTTCTGAAACCCAAGAAATCAGATCACTGGAATTATTCAGCGATATGGAGGAATGTAATTTTGATCGCCTTATGCGCGGGGCTTACATACAAAACTTCCCCCCCCAAATCGAATTGATTACAGAAGGTGAAGCCAGCGATTTTCTTCACATCGTTGTAGCAGGCAGTGTGGAATTATTCGCGGCCTGGAATCGCCGCGAAACAACGATGGCAACAGTACGCCCCGTCTCGTCATTCATTCTGGCCGCAACAATAAAGGATGCGCCCTATCTTATGTCGGCGCGCACACTGGAAAAATCCCGCGTTGTGTTGCTACCCTCGCAAGACGTTCGGGATATTTTCGATATCGACAACTTTTTTGCACGTTCTGTCGTCAATGAGTTAGCCCAATGCTATCGTGCCGTGATCAAAAGTAGCAAAAATATTAAACTGCGTACGTCTATTGAACGGTTGGCCAACTACCTTTTGCGGCAAAATGGATATGCTGGCAAAACGGGCGAATTTGATTTGAAAGTAGAAAAACGCTTGCTTGCATCATACTTGGGAATGACCCCGGAAAATCTGTCACGCGCTATTAGATCCCTACAACCATATGGCGTAAAAATTGACGGTGCCCATGTCTCAATTCTAGATATCGGCGATCTGGAAACCCTTGCCAAACCAACGCCCAGCATTGACGACCCCTATCATTAAAACACATCATAACCGCAGAAGAAACTGACCCCAAGCATTCAACACTGTACCATCCGGAAAACACCTTGGCAGGGCTGAGAGATTCCCCTACTGCGAAAAAACCAATCAGAACCCCCAACCCGACCCGCGCTTTGGGGCCTGCCATGCCTATATCAAACACAGTCTCTACAGTTAAACGGATTACCCGCTGATTTCATTGCCAAAGGTGATCCTTATCAAAACCAATGCGAGATCACTGCAAACCCGTTACGTACGATGCCAGGGGTGAAAATTGCACTGTAGTTCCTTGTTTGAATGATAAAGGTCTATCAATTAGCATGTTGGGTAACAGGATTGCACCGCTTTTATCAGAAACCATTGAAAGCAAGCTGTCATTGAACTCATTTTAATCGAAAATGTTGACTGGCTACGTCAGCATTCACATCAATAATTGACAAAGTATAAAACCCAGCATCGTTAACAGGAATAATAAACGAGCGTTCATAGTATAATTTTGGTGCAAGCTTATCGTTCAGCACCAATCGAAAAGGCGCAGTACCACCACTGATTTCAACAACAAGACCAGGTGGATAAATTTCCACGGTCGCACCATCCGGTGGAAAGACAATACGAACACCATCGCGGCGTTTTTCTGGTTTTCCGAACTGCTTTAGGTGTGGTGGTAAAGCTGAAATTGCTGAGCTGCCGGACAATGAATGTGCCGGTTTAACCAGACCTATTATATCAAACATCTGAAATAGAATCGGGGTCGCAAGTGTTGCACCAAAAGCCCCCGGAATGGCCGTATTATCGGCACGTCCCAAAAGAACGCCAATCACGTGACGCCCGTCAAAGCCAATGGCCCAGCTATCACGGTGACCATAAGACGTACCGGTTTTGTAAGCCACATAGCCTGCCTGCGTTGTTGACGGGGCTGGCATGGTACGCAAAATATCTGCCACCATTGTGGCAGCACTCGGGTTAACAAACTGTGTCCCTGCTACAAAATCTTGCGCCTGCTCATGCAATGAAACTGCTTGCCCATTATGTGCCAACCCACCGTAAGCCTGAACCATTTGCAACAAGGAAACTCCGACACCGCCGAGAACGATGGCAAGTCCGGGGTCACGGTTTTGTGGCAAGATCAGATCGATGCCAGCACGGGTTAAAAGCGCCGAAAATTGGTTGGTGCCAACCTTGTGCAAAATTGCAACCGCCGGAATATTGCGCGATCCTGTCAATGCATCGTGGGCCGTTATCATCCCCCTGAACTCACCATCAAAATTGGACGGTCTATACTGGCCGAAGTGTGCCGGCATATCTGCAATAAGGGTCTGCGGATGCAATATTCCATCCGCAAATGCCTTGGCATAAACAAAGGGTTTCAAGGTTGATCCGGGTGATCTGATCGCCCGTGCCATATCAACATAGCCATTGCGCTGTTCACTGGTAAAATCGGGTGAGCCAATATAGGTCAAAACCTCGCCTGTAGTGTAATCTGCGATAATAACAGCGCCTGAAATATCTTTACCAAAGCCGCGAAGTATTCGGGAAAATAAGGCCTCGGCTTTACGTTGCACCTCAAGATCAAGCGTCAATTGTTTTGGCTGCTTGCGGTGCTTTTGCGCCAAATGCATCGCAAAACGCGGAATCGGTATCAGGTCTGATGAAACAGGCTCACTTAGGGCCGCATTCAGGCCATCAGCATCTATCACACCCGCAACATATGCCCGTCTTAGCACTTTGTCCCGCGCCAACCGTGCTTGTCTGACTTGACGATCAGGGCGGCGATAATTGGGTGATTGCGGGATGGCAACCAGAAGAGCCGCTTCCGAAAAGGTCAATCGTTTGGGCGTTTTGCCCAAATACGAATAGCTGGCCGCCACCACACCTTCCACATTGCCGCCAAACGGGGCATGCTGCATGTAAAGATGCAAAATATCGCGCTTGTTTAAGCGACGCTCCAACGCAAGAGCCACACGGATCTGTCTTAGTTTGGCAATAAACGATCCGGTCGACAATCGTTCCATCAAACGTGCAGTTTGCATCGTAATTGTAGAACCACCCGAAACGATTTCACCGTTCTTTATAAACTGCCCAACAGCCCGTAATATCGCCCGAATATCCACGCCTTTATGCCTGTAAAACCGTTTGTCTTCATAAGCGACAAGCAACGCAAAATACTTGGGATCAATCTGATCAATATCCGCATCAAAGCGCCAATAATCATCCGGCGTCAAAAACGCTGCCACCAAAGCACCATTCCGGTCATACACCATGTCAGAAGTGGCTGGCGTAAGGTTCGGCAACTCTGTCCTTTCAATCCATTGGTCGAAGGCAAGCAGGCTGATGAAACCCGCAATGCAAACTGTTATGAGCCATCTTTTATTGGCCAACAATTACGACATCTCCACTGGCGGTATTACCCCCCAAATCGGCGCGATACATATCGGTGATATGTGCGGCTGGTAGGTGAAACGTCCCGACCGAAATGGCGCGCACAACATAAGCTAGTTTGAAACTGCGGTTTCCACCCCAATCAATGGCAGCAAGAAAGCGGTCTTTGTGAAACTCGCTATGCGTTACCTCTTGCAGGTTATCAAGCCATGGCAGGGATGCGGTATATCCTGATTGCAACAGGTTCGGGTTATCAATCTCAAAGCCGGCGGGCAATGGGTCATTGATCATCAAACGACCAAACCTGTCGCTTTCCGGCGTCACTTTAATCACAACTATAATTTTGTCGTTTTGTGTGATTTGTGATGGATCAACCCTGTCACCTTTAACCGTATAAAAGTTGCGCTTGATTTTATATCCGTTTGATTGACGCTTTATTTTCCCGGACGATGATCCTGTGGCAGTCAATACCATTTCAACATCTGTACTTTGTTTGTTTACAATCAAAGCCTGCCCTTGTGAGACATCCAGATATGAAAACAGTATTTCTGCTTTCAGCAACGCTTGGCCTGCTTCTGAATTATGCGCAGACGCTGCCAACCGCAAAGCCCATGCTTGTTCCTGTGTGTTTCCATTCGATGCAAGACGTACAAAGTTTGCACTTTCCATTGCTTGTGATGCAGAAAGCGAGCCTGCCTGAACGGCCAGTGCCAAAACAGCGGCTTTATCACGTCTGGCAGAACCGAAATCATCATATCTATCGCGTTTTGTTCCTTCTTCAAGTTTTCGAAACGCGCGTAAGAACATCGCTTCAGATCGGTCTTTTTCACCATATGCCGCCAAAGCTACACCAAGTTGGGCCTGTGCAAGGGCTGTCCCAAATGCATCGCCTTTTGCATCGCTGTAGTAACGCAATTCACCGATAGAAGCCTTACCGACATTAGCAAGGACCATCAGCGCATAGGCAATTTCTTCGCCACCATTATCGAAGTCACCGGCATTGTTTACAGTATTTTTCAGCCGTGAAAGAGCTGCTTGCAAAACATGGTCCGGAACCGTTGCGCCAGATTTTTGTGCCCGCACCAGAAAATCCGTCGCATATGCATCAAGCCAATGGTTTTCACTGCGCGGCCGCCACAGACCAAACCCGCCATTGCTTGCCTGATTGGCTGCAACCTTAGTAATTGTCTGTTGTATCCGCAAGCTTGCCGTTTCGGGATCATCCAGTCGATCGATGAATGACATTAACGGTTCAGCTTTCGAAATCAACTGTTCGGTGCAGCCATAAGGATAGTTTTCCAATGCGTAAACAATCCCGCCTACATCGAGCCGCGCCTGTGACTGCGGCAGAACCGCCAAACGGGTGTCATTGCCAAATTCAGCTAACAAGTCTGTGGGGATAGATATAGAATTATTGGCGGAAACAGTCATATTCCAACGTTTAACAATCGGAAGATCATTTCTTTGAACAGGCAAGATAACGGTTTTTGTCAAAACCCTGCCATCTGGCAGCTTTACGTCCACATGAATTTTACCTGCACCTGTATAACGTGCGCTCAATGGCACTTCCAGATATTGCCGCCCCCCTTCTGCCAGAGGAAAAATTTTATTTGTGATGTCCAGGGCAATCTCGTTTGAACTGTGCAAGTCCACGCTAACCGTACCCGCGGGTCCGTAAGCATGTGCGATTTCCAACCGTAAACTGGATTTATCACCCGGTGACAGAAAACGCGGTGCATTCGCCAAAATCACAATCGGGTCGCGCACCAGAACATCGGTTGAGGTTTGTCCTATTCCATTGTCCGACCACGCCACAGCCATCAATTTCATCGTGCCGTTAAACTCCGGAATATCCAAAGGTATCTGGACCTGACCGTTTTCATCAAACGTCAACAGGCCTGAAAAAAGCGTCAGGTACGTTTCGGTCTTCGGCCCGACACCTTGTCGTGCATTGTCCGCGTCGCCCCCGCTGCGCAAGATGCCATCGACACCAGCAAAACCGTCAATAAGGCGGCCGTATAAATCACGTACCTCAAAACCAAGTTTACGTTGCCCGAAATAATAATCCTGCAGGTTCGGCGCTTTGAAAGCTGTAATGTTCAATATTCCCAAATCCACCGCCGCAACAGTTGCATAGATTTCACCCGCATCGGCAGAAGAAGCGGTTAGTTTTATAATGGCCCGCTGATTAGGGCTAACCAGATCAGGTAATTCAAAATTCAGTGCAATAATTTTATCACCGGCATGTACAGGCACCCAGTTCACCCCGACCGCACGCGTTGGGTTGCGCCCCTGTTTCGTATTCGTTGGCTGTATAAAGCTGGTTAGGATATATGCACCGGCCCCCCAGTTTTCATCGACCTTAAATTCAACCTCCGCATCGCCCTTTTGAACAGCTACATTTCTCTGGGTTACAAACCCGGAATTCATAACAACAATTTGTGCCACCCCGTCACTAGGTGCTGCAATACGCAGTTTTAACTTGTCATGCAGTTTATACGCATCCTGATCAAGACCGGCCTTCAGTCGATCAGGTGTATCCGCATTCCCTGCAGAACCATAATATCCGGCATAAAACCGATAGCTGCCAAACCGCACATCGCTGCCGTCTTTTGCTTCTACCGTCAATTCGTAATTGCCCCAAGCCAATGGAAATTGAATCTTCGCGGCTTTGTCTGCCCCGATGGGAATCACGCCTTGTTCCACAACTTCACGCGATTTAATCGGCATATAACTCCAACGATCATCAACTTTGAACCACTGGTAATCAGTTTCAATCCGTTCAACTCGCCATTTAGCCTTGCCCAAGTCGGTCAATGCCATACCTTGCCCCACAGCGATGATTTCAAAGCTAGCCTGCGCCCCTTCCGGTACGGAATCATCAAACAACGGCTTAATGCCGATCAATGCCGAAACCGGGTCCATCAACCGCGTTAGTATCCGTTCGACGGGCCGACCCGACCCCTCGCGCATTTGCAACGAAACCTTCAACTGCTCGGGTTGATAAGGTGACGCGCTTTCCGGGATCGGAATATTGATTTTCAACAACCCATCATCATTGGTGGTTAATCCCACCGGAAGTGTAACTACTTTCACACGTTCCTCGGCCAAAGACGACCCAAATCGAAACCCCGGAAAGGCAGGCACTTGCGTCGTAGCACGCCGTTCGATAACCCCGCTTAACGGTAGATTGGCGCCACTTGCCCCATAAAGATAATTTGCGGTGACCGATAGCTCCGGTGGTGAGGATTGTATAATAGAGCCTTCCGGCAGGGTCGGGGTGAAATCAATGCGTTCCGGTACGAAATCTTCGACCAGAAAACTTTCATCGGCAAGCGGATCATCACCCGGATCCATATATATTCGCATTGACCATCTACCGCGCTGCGCAGATCGCGCAAGTTTTGTGGCAAATACACGCCCACCCGCACCCTGATCTTTTAAAACAGCACGGCTATATTCCCGCCCGTCCGGTCGATAGGTAATCGCGGTCAACGGTAAATCCGGAATACTGTTGGATTTCGAGCTGCGCAAAAGTACAGTGGACATGACACCATCACCGGGTTGATAAATCCCCCGATCCGTGGTTGCAAACACATCAAATTCACCTGATGCCGCGCGCCCTTCTACACCCCTATCAGAAAAATCAAACGCACTTGAGGTCAAGTCAATAAACCCAAAATCCCCATCACGGTGTGCAGAGATTGCAGCAGGCGCATTGCCCGCCCGCCCCTTCAGTGCCGCCACAGAGAAATGAACGTAACCGCCCTCATCGGTTTCATATGATGCCAAAACTTTGTTATTGCGTGAAATAAGATCAATTTTGACCTCCGCAAGACTAGAAGCAGTGCCCAAAGACTTGGCCAAAATATGCAACCCATCCGGCCCGGAAAAACTTGTCATCCCAATATCCGAAATCAAGAACCACTGGGTGGCAGGCGCAGAATACGTTCCATCATCAGGCAGCCGCGCTGTCATAACATAAAGACCAGGCGCGAAGGCCCCAATCACATCCTGCACGGGCAAGGCTGTAATGATTTCCTGATTCAGTTTGCTTTCGGTTTCTGCAATTCCTTGCCAAACCATATCCCCGAACTGATCCGCCATTTTGGAAGCGTCATAGCTTGATAAGGGGTTCAAAAATAATTGCTTAAGCAGCAATGGCGACAGATTGCGTTCCTCTGCCCGGTAGATTTTAATGTCGGCAGATTGCGCATTCACGGTCACAATAGGAAGCGTTGCCGTTTCACCTTTTGGCAACACATAGCCATTACCCTGAAACCGAACTGCAGGGGCGCGATCCGGTATGTAAAGCATGTAGGAATGTGGTTTGAACGTCACCTCACCTAATTTTGCGGGCAGGCCGGCCCGTATGGTCAATGCAAAGCTTTCGCCAAATTCCATACCGCTTAGACAAAGCCTTTGGTCATTCACCTCTGCTACCAAATCAGTATTCAGGGTTTGCACATAATCAAGATAGTGAACCCCTTTATTGATTAATTTTTCTGAAAATGTAAAACACACACGCGGCTTTGATGCGGTCGTTTCAATGTGATAATCCAATACTCTGGGTCCGAATTTTGCACGTGCTTTCGCAACCGTTTCATCGTCTGAGCTTGTCAATTCATTCAGATGGCGTGTTGCCGCAACGATATCTGCACCCCTACTGATGTCACTTGAAATATCTTTTATTATTGCGTGCAGAGCAGGCACTTCCTGATCACCTTTTGCATCAAGGTAAGCGTTCACGGCATACTCTAAGCTATTGTACCGTAACCGGGATAACGCACCGGGCAATTGGTTTGCATATGTTTTTAATTCATGGGGTATTCTAAGCCACGCATCACTATTGCCATTGATCGCAGCCGCCTGCAGCAAATCAATAAATCCGTTAACGGTATCTTCACTCAACTTTCCAGGATGTAATTTTAATGTGCCGGCAGCACGCGCGACATCCGCACGAAAGCTAATTACCCGCTCCTTTTCATAGTCGGTTAAATAGCTCAGCCGTTGTATGCGCGCATTCCCTAAAGTGATTTGGGCGGAAGCCGAATTAATCAACCTTGCAGAAATAGCCCCGACATACGGTGCGGCCTGATAATTGTCGTCTTTCAGAAAGCATGCACCATTACGTGTGTTGTAGGTGATTGCTTTGCAGTTTTGTTCTTCGCCACAGGCTTTTTCGCAATAGACCTGTGAGGTCTCAAAAATAGTGCGCAGATCACCACCTGAAAAATCGGTATCTGGCTGATATAAAAATGTGCTTTCAGGATAGTCTTCGGCATTGGCCATTCCTGCAAACAATAAAAACAACATTGCATTTACGAAGTATCTTTTCAGCACGTAAATCACCTTTGATATATAGAAATTAGCACGCGTATTCTGCGATAGTGAACCAACAAGACAATATCAGTCAAGTACACACGATGTCACTTCGCCTCAAAAGCTAGGCTGTTTCATCCGTGGCTCTATGCAGCCGATTCCATCAGATCACCGCTTTTTCAATGAAATGCTCGCCACGCACAATACGATCATAATTGAAGGGCGACATATCCAAGGAACGGTATTCACCATAAACCAACATTTCGGCAGTACCGCGTCCCATCGCGGGGGACTGCTGCAACCCATGGCCCGAAAAACCATTGAGAAAATAAAAATTCTGGACCTGTGTGTGTGCACCCATAATCGCGTTGTGATCAAAGGTGTTGTAGGCATAGTGTCCAACCCATTCATTGGTAACCTTGATGGCCTCGAACTGCGGAATGCGGGTTGCAAGGGTCGGCCAGATGTGCTGCTCCCACAGGGAATGATCCATTTGGAAATCATCGTAGTCCACCGCGGGATCAATATCCGAATGGCCACCTGCTTGATAGTAGTTGGCACCCTCTTGGCGAACATGTACACCTGTGGGATCAATGGTCAGCGGTAAAGCGCGTTCCAACTGTTTTTCGGCCTGAAAGACCCAGCTATAACGTTTGCGCGGCTCAACGGGAATATCGATCCCTGCCATAGCTGCCGTTCGCACGGCACGCGGACCAGACGCATTCAGCACCTTGCCACAGGAAATAACCTCGCCTGATTTCAATGTGACGGACACAACGCGGCGTCCATCAGCAGATTTGGTCATCGCCACAACTTCGTTGGCAATATATTCCACGCCGCGCTCTTTGGCAGACCGACGCCACCAGTCAAAGACGGTGATTGAATCCCAGTATCCTTCATCCACAGTGTTGATGCTGCCCAGCACAATGTCATCAACATTGTAGAAGCTGTATTCATGTTTGATCTCTTCAGGGCCCATCAGTTTGGTTCCGGCACCTGCTGCTACCTGCACTGCGTGGCTTTCACGCAAAACATCCGCGAAGTCTTCGTTATCGGCCAGGTACATGTAACCGAAATTCTGGATTTTCAATTCCGGAACACGATCATCGTTGCCCATGTAACGGCGCAGGTTTTTCACAAAATCAGCAGCAAATTGGGAAATGCGTACATTCAGTTCAGACGAGAATTGTTGGCGCATGCAACTGCTTGCATGCATGGTAGAAGAATACTCGTAACTGGGGTCTTTTTCGATAACGAGAACGCGGCCGTCGAAATCTTTGTTTTCCGACAAGAACCACGCGCTTGATGCACCCATCATAGCACCCCCGATGATTACAATATCATATGTGCCATGTGCAGGCGTTTGGTAATTGTTACCCATCAGACATCCTCACCTTTTTTAGTCGTCATTTGCTTGGCTAAAATATCACCCGACTCATCCCATACAGTCAACTTGGTGAGAAAGGCTCTGTTTTCAGTAATTTGTTCCCGCTGTATAATAATGGGTGGAAGTGTATCGGTTTGTTCGGTCCAGTTTTGAGAGATTCATTTTGCATCATTTTTTCTGACTAAATTCGCGCCGCACGGCATCTGTTTGTTCACCAATCGCTGGTATGGGTCCAGTCTTAAAATCTGATTGGCGGCCTGCGGGCCTAGGCATAGTTATAATCTGTCCATCCGGAAGCGTCACCTCCATCCGACGAAGCGCCGGGTGATCCCCCAGATTACGTAATTCAGTATATCGGCCAAAAGCAACCCCGGCGATTTCCAGTCGGTTGATAAGCTCATTCACAGGCATTTTCGCAAAAACAGGCTCGATTTCTGCATCTAACAAATCGCGATTTTGAACCCGTGCAGCATTTGTTTCAAATTCTGCACGTTTAAAAAAATCAGGTCGCATTAAAACACCTTCACACAACCGCTGCCACTCTTTGTTGTTCTGAACAGCTATAATCACTGATCCATCAGCACAATGAACAGGTCCATATGGATAGACTGAAGCGTGCGATAATCCGTATCGAGCGGTCTCACGTCCAGTATGCTCAAAGTGCAAAAGAGGTACACTAATCCAGTCGGCCATTCCATCGAACATTGAGACTTCAATGATTTGGCCAATACCGGTGTTTTGACGTGCGATCAGTGCTTCAAGGATTGCAGCATGCGCATTCATTCCTGTCCCAATATCGGCCACGGATACACCTATCTTAGCAGGGGTTTCCGTCGAGCCCGTTACCGCACATAGCCCGCTTTCTGCCTGCACAAGCATATCGTAAGCACGCATTTTGGCATACGGTGTATCTTGACCATAACCAAGGATCGAAACTGCGATCAAATGTGGGTATTTTTCGGTTATCACTTCTGCGGTAAGTCCCATCCGATCAAGGGCGCCTGGCACAAGATTTTGAACAAGGACATCCGCTTTTTCAAGCATGTTATGTAAAAGATCGAGATCCACACTGTCTTTTAGATTCAATAGAGCACTTTCTTTACCACGATTAAGCCAAGCGAAATATGCAGATGTACCTTTGACTGCGGAATCGTAATTACGAGCGGTTTCACCTTCTGGGCGTTCAATTTTAATCACGCGCGCACCGGCATCGGCTAGACGCACGGTACACAATGGGGCAGCAACCGCCTGTTCTATTGCCACAACCAAAAGGTTTGAAAGAGGTTTGTTCGTCATCTTAGTAAGACCGCGGTAAACCAAGCACATGCTCGGACAGATAAGACAAAATCAGGTTGGTCGAAATCGGGGCCACCTGATAAAGGCGGGTCTCTCGGAACTTTCTTTCGACATCATATTCTTCTGCGAAACCAAAACCGCCATGCGTTTGCACGCAGGCATTTGCGGCCTCGAATGACGCGTCCGCTGCAAGCATTTTTGCCATATTTGCTTCAGCACCGGGACTTTTGCCATTTTCGTATAACCGCAATGCTTCTTTAACCATCAACTCTGCAGCACGCATGTTTGCATAAGCTTTCGCGATGGGGAATTGAACACCTTGGTTTTGACCAATGGGACGATCAAAGACAGAGCGTTCTTTTGCATAGTTCACAGATTTTTCAGTGAACCATTTCGCATCACCGACACATTCGGCGGCAATTAGAATACGTTCCGCATTCATGCCTGACAAAATATATCTAAAACCTTTGCCTTCTTCCCCAATCAGGTTTTCAGCAGGAATTTTTAGATCGTCAAAAAAGACTTCGGTTGTTGCATGATTCATCATCGTACGGATTGGTCGAATGGTTAGGCCATTCCCGATTACCTCGCGCATATCAACGATTATAACAGATAGCCCGTCAGTCTTTTTCATACCTTGTTTGAGTGGCGTTGTGCGTGCCAAAAGCAGCATGAGATCAGAGTGTTCTGCGCGGCTTGTCCAAATTTTTTGCCCATTAACTATGAAATGGTCACCGTCAAGTTTCGCGGTCGTTTTTAGTGCACCCGTATCCGTACCCGATGTGGGTTC
>Ga0316189_10001649_pt1 | contig 22125 bp, 24 predicted proteins | sample LowCovwburrow_MG_FD_204930 | JGI IMG/M metagenome (GOLD analysis project Ga0316189, IMG submission 204930) | Coastal sediment microbial communities from Maine, United States - Lowes Cove worm burrow | ecosystem: Environmental > Aquatic > Marine > Coastal > Sediment | place: USA: Maine... | reverse complement strand
ACTCTTCGCAGCAGATTCCGAACCCGCCGATGAATCCGGACAGGCGCGGGGTTAGCTGCGAATCAGGCGACTGCACGGACACAAGAGGGCCGGAACGCGATGGCGACAGAACCCAATCCACCCACATCCCGGGCAGAGAAGAACATCGTCGACGACGACGAACGCGTGCTGTTCGGACTCCTGCCAAAAATGCAGCGCGAGCAGCGCCAGGAAATGCTCGCCTACTTCGAGGAAAACGCGAGTTGGAACGTCGACTTCGTCGTGATGATGGCGCTGTCGACTTCGATCGCTGCCCTCGGACTGCTGAACAATTCCCCCCCGGCGGTCATCGGGGCGATGCTGGTGGCCCCGCTCATGACCCCGATGCTGGGCGCCGGATTCGCTCTCATCCAGGGCAACGTCGTCCTTTTCCGGGACTGCTTCAAGGCGATGGGCTACGGGATCCTGGTCAGTATCCTGGCCTCTCTGCTCATGGGCCTCGTGACGCCCGCCCACGATCCATCGCCCGAGATCGCCGCCCGCGGGAACGTCAACGTCCTGGATCTCGGCGTCGCGTTCTTCTCGGGCATGGCCGCCGCCTACGCGGGGACGCGTCCCAAGCTCGCGGCCACGCTGGCCGGCGTCGCGATCGCCGCCGCGCTCGTGCCACCCCTGGCAGTCGTCGGCATCGCCGCCGCCGCCGGCGAGTGGCTCCTCTCCGGCATGGCCGCCATTCTTTTCATCACGAACCTGGTGGCGATCATTCTCGGCAGCGCGCTGGTCTTCAAGGTAATGGGCGTGAGGGGGCGCAAGGAGAATCAGCCCCAGCCGCTGTGGGCAAGGCGAATGGCGATGATTCTCATCCTGGCGACGGTCGCCCTGATTGTGCCCCTTCAGCAGCGCTTCCAGGACCAGTTGGAAGCCGGACACCTGGCCACCGCCGCCTACCCCGTGCCCTCGATAGCGCAGGACGCGGTCATTGAGCGATTGAACCGTATCCACGGCGTCGAATTCCTGTCGGCCAGGCGCGACGCCAACTCGCCGGACGCCGGCGCCCACGTCGTCCTGGTCACCGAAGGTCCGGTCCCGGAAGGCTTGATAGAGGGCGTGAAGGCCGACATGCAGGACGTCATGGGAGAAGAAACCCCCATTCGGGTGATCATCCTGCGCTCCGCGACGGGCGTGCCGGTGGAGGCGGCCGAACCGGAGGACCGGGAGCCCTCCCCGACCGCCGGGCCCCGCGCCTGAGCAACTGAAGGAAGCGGGCGGCCTCCTCCGCGCCAGCGCCGGGCCGCCACCTTTGGCCTTGACGGCGTCGGTCCCGGGAATCGGCCGATACTCGCCGTGCGCCCGGGCAAGCCGGAACGATGACTGCAGCCCTGCTTCCGAGCGACCGGCGCGTCTGCCCCGTTCTCGTGTCCCGCTACCGGAGCGCCGCCGCGACCGTGCTATTTGCTCCCGCCGACACCGCGCCGTCGGAGCTCTCCCGCGCGCTCGCGGATCTCCTGCAAGTCCCGCATCATCTCGCTCCATCCGTACCACAACGCGTAGTCCGGGTTGGCATGGAAAGCGCCCTGGAAGGCACGCATCCGGTGCTTCAAATGCATCTGGAACAGCTGCTGCTCGATCGCCGTCGGGGCGTCATGGAACGTCAGCAGGTCCGGGAAGGCGGCAGCGTAGGCCTCGGGTTTATCCAGGAGCCCCGATTCGTAGAGCGAGGCCACTTCGCGAATGGCCTCCGCCAACAGGTGATCGGCCTCACGGATGATGTCGTCGCCCTTGCCGAGTTCCGCCCGGGCAAAGTTCTCGGAATGGCATTCGCTGCAAACGGCGATCATTTTATTGCGTTCGGTGTCGAAGTCTTCCTGTGTGAGGCGGGCGACATCGGCGGCCTTGACCACATCCAGCCGCGGGGTGGGATTCCCCTCGAGGTCGAGCACGCCGAGTGCCTGCAGGATCGTGATCTGATCAGCTTTCCACTGAGGATCCTCCGGCAGCGGCAGTCTGACGGCCAGGAAGCCCCAGGCCGTGCGCACTTCATGATCGCCGTCCACCATGTGGCAGGTCTGACAGGTCGGCGCAGGTGTCGTGTCCGGCAGCGTGCCGTTTTGCTTCAGCAAGTAGCGAATGCCGTGTTTGGACGCCGACCACATCTCCCACTGAGGATGGTCAAAGCCCATATGGCAGGTCTGACACGCCTGGGGTTCGCTGGCCTCGATGGCCGAGAATGTATGCCGGGTATGACAGGCGTCGCAGGACGCATGGCCAAAAACGCTGCCATCGGCCTTCAGGACCTCGATCTCCTCGTCGCTCTTGAGGCCGAGCTTGTGACAGCCGCCGCAGCCCTTCATCCCCTGGTTCAGGGCCATGGGCATCGCGTGGGTCGTCGGCATCGCCTGGAGGGCGGCCCAGGACAGGGCATGCTTGCCGCGGGAGAACTGCTCGAGCCGTTCCTCATGGCAACGCCCGCAGGTATTCGCGGTCACCGTCCGGAGCTTGTCCACGTCATCGGCGGAGCTGTGTCCGCCCTTGTGGCAACTGCTGCAGCTCACACCCTCCTGGTGGTGCTTGCTGTTCTCCCAGTCCGTGACGATGTTCGGTGAGTTCTCGGAATGGCAATCGACACAGGTGTCCGCGGACGCGGTCTGGGCGACGAGCAGCCAGAGCGCGACGGCGATTACTGAACGCATGACGCTATCCCCGATGCGAGAAGAGGAAATCCTCTACCACAGAGACTAGTCGCCGCCAAAAGGCCGGACCATCCGATATTCGTCGAACGGTCCGGCCCGGCAACAGGACGTCAATCAGGCTGGACTATTTCCGGACCTCGGGCTCGAACCCGTCGAGCGCCTCAGGCAGGCCGGGCACGTGCTCCGCCCCCGCGGGCACCTGCGTGCTGCTGCCGGCAAGATGGTCGCCCAGCGGTTCGAAGCGACCGCCGAGGCAAGTGTGCAGAAACGCCTCGGTAATGCCGTTGAAGGCCAGATTGTTCTCGGGCCTTGCAAAGCCGTGGCCCTCATCAGGGAAGAGCACGTAAGTTACCGGCAGTTCCGTCGCGGCCATGGATAACAGCGATCGGTGAATAACGATCATGGAGGGTTCCTGATGAGCTGCGCCGGGCATAGGCCATGCATGAGCGGCTTGAGTGATCGATGTGTGTGACCCTGGATAAGACGCCAGTGAGGCAGTGAAAGTTGCAAAGGGGGCTTTCGCGACCCACCCCACACAGGCCCCGGCTCAGCGCTGCCACACCAGAACGCGGTTGTTCGCGGGCATCTCGCAATCCTCTTCGAGCTCGAGACCCGCCGCAGCGGCCTCGCCGGCGATCTGTTCGAAGTCTCTGATTCCCATCACGGGATTCGACATCCTCAATGACAGATCGAAGCGGGCGTTGCTCTCGCTCGTATGGCGGCCGCCGTAGTTGAACGGGCCGTAGAGCAGAAAGCGGCCCCCGGGCGGCAGCAGGCGGCCGACCCCGGCAATCATCGCGCAGACAGCGGGCCAGCCCATGATGTGCGCGGTGTTCGCCGAGAACACGGCATCCGCCGTTGCCAGCCCCCAGTCGGCGTCACCGACGTCCAGATCCAGCGGCGGGCGGATGTTGGCCAGGCCGGCCATCGCGATCCGCCCGCGTATGCCCGGGTGATTGGCGGCAAGATCGGAGGTTTGCCAGATGAGATGCGGCATCTCGGCGGCGAAGAAGCTGGCGTGCTGGCCGGTGCCGCTGCCGATCTCGAGCATCGTTGCCGATTCCGGCAGATAACGCTGCAACACTTCGAGAATTGGCCGCTTGTTGTTTTCGCAGGCCTGGGACCAGGGCAACTCGGCGGACATCATCTAGCCCGATATCACGCTGATGCCGCGCCACTCGTGGACGCCGATCAGCACTGCCGAGAGCAGGAGCCCGATCACGACGACGATCGCGTCGGCCTTCGCGGGCACCGCCGCGGGCCGCTGCCAGACGCCATCGCGCCGGTTAATGGCCCAGACCTCGACGATGGCCCAGAGCGCGAGACCACCGAACAGGACCACGGCACGCCACTGGCCGCCGGCCAGCAGGTGGCCGGCGCTCCAGAGCACGACGGAGAGCATCTGGGGGTGGCGCAGATAGCGCTTGATATTGGTCTTCGTGCCCGAGGCGACGAACAGGATCATGCCGACGACGGCCACCACCGTGCCGGCGCCGTGGCCCCAGGACGGCGGGCGATAGGCCACGGCGCCCGTGGCCGCCTTGTAACCGAGCACCATCAGCGCGATCGAGGCGACGAGCAGCAGGGAGACGACGGCCTTGTAGGGCATCTCGCCGAGGCTTTCCGTCAGCCGCGACCGGGCATTGGGCGCAAGCGCCTTGCCGAGGTGGACGAAAGACCACAGCACAAGCCCGGTTACTAAAAGCGCCATGTTCGACTCCGAAGTGACCCGCCGGAATTATGGCATTCGAACGGGCCGCTGCAACGGCCCGGCTGCTGGTTGAGGCGGACTGGTATAGTCGACCGCTTCTCCGCCGGCCACCGGCGGGGCGTTTCAAATCAAAAAATCCTCAGGGGAGTTAAAGATACATGCAGATTCGTCATCTCATCGCCGCAGTCAGCCTGCTGCTGTTCGCCGTCGTCGCCCGCGCCGACCTCGAGCCCTGGACCGACTACGAAGTCAGCGACCAGGTCTGGTCCGTCACCACCGTCAAAGTCGACGCCAACATGGGCGACGCCTATCTCGAAGGCCTCAAGAACACCTGGGTCACCGGCAACGAAGTTTCCAAGAAGCTCGGTCAGATCGAGGACTACTTCATCTACCGCAGCGACCTGCCCCAGAGCGGCGACTTCAACCTGCTGCTGGTTGTCCGCTTCGCCAACACCGAGGCGCTGGCGCCGAACAAGGCCCGCTACGAAGCCTTCATGAAGGAGTTCGGCGAAGAGCAGTCCAAGAGCTCCACCGACTACGCCCAGAAGAACTACCCCGGCATGCGCGACATCACCGGTCAGTACATGTTCCGGCGCATCGAACTGAAGTAACTCCGTCCGGCGGCCGGGGCACGCTGCGGCGGGGCCCCGGTCGCCAACTTCGCGGTCTGCCCGCGCCCGGGGCAGGCGATCGGCTCTTCGAGCCATGACGCCCTCGCCCCGCTCCCTTGCCCGGCCCCTTGCCCGGCCCCTTGCCCGGCCCCTTGCCCGGCCCCTTGCCCGGCCCCTCGCCCGGCCCCTCGCCCGGCCCCTCGCCCGGCCCCTCGCCCGGCCCCTCGCCCGGCCCCTCGCCCGGCCCCTCGCCCGGCCCCTCGCCCGTTCGCTCGCCCGTTCGCTCGCCCGTTCGCTCGTCCGTTCGCTCGTCCGTTCGCTCGTCCGTTCGCTCGTCCCATTCCCTTTCCGGCCTCTCCGCCCGGATCCCGGAATTCCGCGCCCGACGCGAACGCGTCTCGATCTATACCCAACCCTGCCGATCTCCTATGCTTTGGATGAAGGGCAAACGGAATTACCGCGTGCAGAGCGGTTCGCAATCGAATCCGGGGACGGCCCTGGGTCCGCGCGCGCTGGACCTCGAAGACTGGCAGCGTTCCCCCACGGCACACACGGCGTCAGCCGACGCGGTGATCGAGGCCTTGCATGCCGCGCGCGCCGGCCTGTCCGACAACGAAGCGGCCGCCCGTCTGGCCACGTTCGGCCCCAACGAACTGCCCCGCGTCCCGCCTCCGACGCTCCTTCAGATCATTCTCCGGCAATTCGCCAGCCCGCTGATCTACATCCTGGCCATAGCGGCCGGCGTGTCTCTCGCACTCGGTGAACTCAAGGACGCCGCCTTCATTGCCGGCGTGCTGCTCATCAACGCGATCATCGGGACAATCCAGGAATCCCATGCCGAGAAGGCCAGCCAGGCCTTGCAGAAACTTCTCAGAATCAAGGCGACGGTCCGCCGTGGCGGAGAAACCCGCGTGACGGACGCCGTGGACCTCGTTCCCGGCGACATCGTCTGGCTGGAGTCGGGCAACCGTGTGCCCGCCGACCTGAGGCTGTTGATGGATCATGGCCTCGAGATGGACGAATCCCTCCTGACCGGCGAATCGACGACCGTCACCAAGTCGTCCAAATGGCAGGGCGATGCCGCCGCGCCACTCACGGATCGTCTGAACATGGTCCACGCCGGCTCGATCGTGGTCCACGGCCGCTGCGAAGGCGTCGTGGTTGCAACCGGACCCGCCAGCGAGGTCGGCCGCCTCGCGCTCGACGTCATGGGGTCCGCCGGCGGGCGGCCGCCGCTGGTGGAGCGCATGGAGGAATTTACCCGGCGGATCGCCATCGCGGTGCTTGTGGCCGCAGGCGCGGTTGCCGTCGTCGGGGTGACGGTTGGCGGCTACGGGATCGTCGAGATGTTCCTGTTCGGCGTCGCCCTCGCCGTCTCGGCCATCCCGGAAGGCCTGCCGGTCGCCTTGACCGTCGCTCTGGCCATCGGCACGACGCGAATGGCGAAACGCGGCGTGATCGTCCGCCAGCTCGCCGCCGTCGAGGGCCTCGGGAGCTGTACCCTCATAGCCAGCGACAAGACCGGGACGCTCACGTGCAACGAACTGACCGTGCGAGAAGTGCGCCTGCCGGACGGCACCCGTTTCGAGGTGACCGGCGAGGGCTTCACGCCCGAGGGGGAGATCGTCCTGGACGGCCGGTCGGTGGAACCGGACGTCGCGGCCAGGCTCGCCGATCTCGCACGCGCATCCGTGCTGTGCAACGAGGCCGACATCTACGTCCACGAGCGCGCCGGCCTGACCTGGCACGGCGATCCGACAGACGTCGCTCTGCTGGTCATGGGCCACAAGCTCGGCTGGAGGCGTGAGGTATCCCTCGAACTGCATCCGCAGATCAACGAGATCCCCTTCGAGCCCGAACGCCAGTACGCCGCGACCTACCACCGGATCGACGGCAAGGTCAGGGTGATGGTCAAGGGCGCGCCGGAGCGGCTCCTGACGATGTGCGACGGCGATGAAGCCACGCTCTCGGGTCTGCGCCAGTCGGCGGAAGCGATGGCCCGGTCAGGATTCCGGGTGCTTGCGATCGCCGAAGGCACGGCGCCCGCCGGTATCAGCGAAGAAACCAATCCCCCGGAGCCCGCCGGACTGACCTGTCTGGGCCTCGTCGGGATGATCGATCCTCTGCGCGCCGGGGTACGGGAGGCCGTGGCCGACGCGCGCGAGGCCGGCGTACGGACGATCATGGTGACCGGCGACCATCCTGTGACCGCGTTGGCGATTTCGCGGGATCTTGGGCTGGCCGAGAACCCGGACGAGGTCGTCTCCGGCCCCGAGATCGCCGCCATGGACAGCGCCACTCTGCAGGGCCTGATGGGCCATGTCCGGGTCTTCGCGAGGGTCGCGCCCCATCAGAAACTGGAGATCGTCGAGGCCGCCAAGGCCGTCGGCCACTACGTCGCCGTCACCGGCGACGGCGTCAACGACGCCCCGGCGCTCAAGGCGGCCAACATCGGCGTCGCGATGGGCAAGTCCGGCACGGACGTCGCAAGGGAAGCCGCAGAGCTGGTCATCAGCGACGATCACTTTGCCACGATCACCGCCGGTATCGAAGAAGGCCGGATCGCCTACAACAACATCCGGAAGGTGATTTATCTCCTGATCTCCACGGGGGCGGCGGAGGTCGTACTCGTAACGCTCGCGATCGCGACGGGTTCGCCGCTACCGCTGCTGCCGGTGCAACTGCTGTGGCTCAACCTCGTCACTAACGGCATCCAGGACGTCGCGCTGGCCTTCGAACCCGGTGTCGGTGACATCAAACACCGACCGCCGCGCCCGCCGGACGAGCCCGTCTTCAACCGGCTGATGATCGAACGCACCGTGGTCGGCGCACTGGTCATGGGTATCGTCGCTTTCGGATTGTTCAACTACCTGATGGGCCAGGGTTGGGCCGAGGCCTCGGCCCGCAACTCCGTGCTGTTGCTGATGGTCCTGTTCGAGAACGTGCATATCTTCAACTGCCGCAGCGAGACCGTGTCCGCATTTCGCTTGTCGCTGTTGCGCAGTCCCATACTGATGATCGGCATCGTCGCGGCCTTTTCCATCCACGTCGCCATGCTCTACCTGCCCTTCGGCCAGGTACTCCTCTCCACCGAGGCGGTGCAGCCCGGGCAGTGGGCGCTGCTGCTCGCGCTGAGTCTTTCGATCCTGATCGTCATGGAGCTGCACAAGCTCTGGTGGAACCGACGAAACGCCGCCAGTCGGCCCACGCCAGCGCAAGAGGCGAGCGCCTGAACGAAGCTCCGGGGCGTCACACCGACGCGCCGCGCCTGCCTCTTAACCCGCCTGCCACCCTCAATCGTCGATCGACCGTTCGTTGAGCGGACCCGGGAGAACAAGCCGCCGATGTCCCTGATCGCGGAGCTGAAACGCCGCAACGTCTTTCGCATGGGCCTGCTCTGGCTGGTCGCGGGCTGGGTCCTTCTGCAGGTAGCCGGCGTCGTCTTGCCGGCGCTTGGGGTGCCCGAATGAGGCACAGGCATGGTCCTGGGGCTGCTCATGCCCGGGTTCCCGGTCGCCCTGACCTTCTCCCGGGTCTGCGAACTCACGCCGGAAGGCATCAGGCGTGAGCAGGACATCGACCGCAGCGAGCCGGTCTCCGGCACCACCGGCCATAAGCTCAACACACTGATCGTGGTACTCCTCGTGCTCCCGATCGGCGTGGTCATTGCCGACCGGCTGCTCCCTGAGGCCGGTGTTTTGACGAGGCCGGGGCCGGTCACAGAGAACGCGCCGACAGCGCCCGTCGCGGCCCGATCGCCGCCCTCGCCGGCGGACACCTGAGCGATCTGCCGACCCGCCGAGGCCGCAGCTTGTTGCGGTGCATCTTGTTGCGGTGCATATCGCGCCGGGGCGCCTGAGAGACTATAAGTCACCCCACATTCCAGAGGTGCGCGGGCGAACCCCGAGCCATCGCCAAGTGTGGCGTCGCCAGCACCCGTCATCGGGGGAACCGCCATGAATCGTCGACGCTTCTGTCGCTCCGCGCTAGCCGCGGGCGCGGCCGCACTGCCCGCCAGCCGCGCCTTTGGCGCGCTGTTCCAGTCACTGATCCAGGTCACCGCCGACGTGCCGGCGGTCAAGCTCAACGGCGCCGCCACGACGCTCACAAAAGCCGAGGTCCAGGAGTTAGCCGACAGCCTGTCCGGGGTGCTGCTGACCCGCCAGGACGCCGGCTATGACGAAGCCCGCCAGATATGGAACGGCATGCATCAGCGCCGGCCGGCCCTGATCAGTCGCTGCGCCAATATTCAGGACGTGGCCCACACAGTCACGTTCGCCCGTGAAAACGGCTGCCTGCTGGCGGTGCGCGGCGGCGGCCATAGTTTCCCGGGCAAGTCCCAGTGCGAGGGCGGCATCATGCTGGACCTCTCCGGCATGAAAGCCGTGGAAGTGGACACGGTCCAACGGCGCGCCCGTATCGGCGGCGGCGCGCTGCTCTACGAACTGGACAAAGCCACCCAGGAACACGGTCTCGCGACGACCGCCGGGGTGGTCTCGCACACGGGCGTCGGCGGCCTGACGCTGGGCGGCGGCTTCGGTCGTCTCAATCGCAAATTCGGCCTGACGATCGACAACCTGATCGCCGCCGACATGGTGACCGCCGACGGCAGAATTCGCCACGTCAGCGCCGACGAAGACGCCGACCTGTTCTGGGGCATCCGCGGCGGCGGCGGCAACTTCGGCGTCGTTTCCGGTTTCGAATTCCAGCTACACCCGGTCGGTCCAAAGCTCTTGGGCGGGAACGTCGTATGGCCGATGGATCAGGCACGGGGCATGCTGGAGTTCTGGGCGGAGTGGGCGGCAGGCGGGCTGTCCGACGACCTCTATGCCGCGCCCTTCATGACCACGACCCCGGACGGCGTGTCCCTGGTCGGCATGGACCTGCTCTACGCCGGCGATCCGGCGGCAGGGGAAAAGGAAATGGCGCCGATCCGCGGCTTTGGCAAACCGATGGAGGACGGCGTCGCCATGGTGGACTACCTGACAACCCAGACCGCCATCGACGACGCAACGCCCCCCGGCCTGCGCTATTACATCAAGAACGGCATGATCGCGGATTACTCCCAGGCCCTGGTCGATACCATGATCGAGGTCTACCAGCCGATTCCGGGAATCGAACTCTTCTACCACACCGCCGGCGGCGCGGTGTCCCGGGTGGCCGAGGACGCGACCGCCTGGCCGCACCGCAATGCCGAGACGATGATCGGCGTCATCGTCGGCTGGGACGACCCGGCGAAGGACAAGGAAATCATCGGCACAATCCGCGCCATGTGGGCGGAGATCGAACCGCTGACCGGGGGCTACTACGCCAACCTGCGGGAGGAGACCGAGACGCGCACCGTTAACAACTATGGCCCGAGCTACGAACGGCTGACGGCCCTGAAAAACACCTATGACCCGGGCAATCTGTTCCGACTGAACGCCAACATCAAGCCGACCGTTTAGCGGGCCCCCGGGACTGACACCGACGGCAACGCCGGGACGCTGGCGCCTGCGCGTTACTCGAGCAACGCGGCAATCACAGGCGTCACGAACGCGAGGACGGCGCCGGCAATGATCGTCGGATATTCGCGGATCCAGTCGGTCCCCGTGGCGCTGACGACGAGCCCGCGCAAGCTGTCGGAGAGCTGCAGAATCAGCATTCCGAGAGGCCAGGCGGCGATGCCCGCGCCGACGATGATGGCCAGTGCGATGATCAGGCGCCGGCGGCGGACCCGGCTGGCGATGCGTGTCATGACGCCTGTGGAGAAACCGTTGTCGACCGGCTCCGGCGCGGTGGCAAACAGTGCCCGCAGAGCGGCATCTTCAGGACGTTCGATTTCAGTCATGGCCCGCCTCGCCCAAATCGAAAGCCGCCCGGACGCGCTCGCGCCCGCGGTGGATATGAGACTTGACGGTTCCCAACGCGAGCCCCGTCACCTCGACGATCTCCCCGTGCGAGTATCCGTAGGCATAGCTCAGCACGATGACAGACCGTTCTTCCTCGGACAGCACCGCGAGAAACCGCGGCAGGTCGGTTAGCCCCGCGTCAGCGCGTCCGCCCAGGGTCGAAGGCAACTCACCGTCGCCCGACTCCACCTCGAGCCGCTCGCTGAGACGCCGATCCCTTGCGCTCTTTCGCAGCGACTGCAGGAACTGATTGTGCGCAATCTTCATGAGCCAGGCCGAAAAGTTGCCGCTACCCCGAAAGCTCGCAAGGCGGTCCCAGGCACGAATGAAGGTCTCCTGGGCAAGGTCGTCGGCTTGCGCCGAGTCACCCGACACCTTGCCGAGATAGCCGCGGACGCGCCCCTGATGCCGGCGAACAAGCTCTCCGAACGCAGCCTCGTCACGGAGCGCGACAGCATCCGCCACCAGTGATTCGTCCGTTGCATCGCCCGTCTCCTCGTGACGCTTACCCGGATTTATGTGTCTTGCCTGCTGAACTTCCACAGCCCCAAGTATGCGACGCCCAGCAGAAATGGGAAGGCGCCTGAGGCCAGCAGCGGCCGCACCGCATCCGGCTCGCCGATGGTCACGCCGAAGACGGCGAGACCAAGCCCGACGCCAATCAGGATGATGCCGCGACGCAGGTCCCGGTTCTTGGGCTGGCTCTCACCCAGGCGATCCAGCAGCTCCGGCGTCAGCTCCTGGCCTCGCTCGATTGCGGCCCGATACGTCGCCTGAACATCCCGCTTCGAACGATAGCGGAAAGCGACAACGATCCAGACGATGAGGACGGTCGCGATGAACAAAGTGATCGGAATAAACATTTCCAGGACTGCTTCGGTCAGCATTGTCGGTTTCTCCGTGTGAAATCTGGTCTTTCAGGGGTACAGATGACACCGGGCGGGCATTTGGATGCAGCCGCCGGACAATTTCGCGATGGGCAGCGGCTGCCACGGGCGCCGGGACCGTCGACTACAGTGTTCTCTAAACGCCTGTTCGACCCCCGGGCTTCCAAACCACCGGCGATCCGGCTGCGTCCAAGCACGAAACAAAGGAGCTCTCCGTGACCATGAATCGATCTACACACACCTCCCTGCTCCTCGTGCTGGCGGGGATGCTTCCGCTGGCGGCGGGGGCGCAGACGCCGGCGTCCGACGCACTCCCCAGCTGCGCAGCGGGCCAGCTGGAAGTGATGGTGGTCGGCACCTATCACATGGCGAACCCGGGCCTCGATGCCGTCAACACGGAAGCCGACGACGTCTTTTCGGACCGCCGCCAGGCGGAGATCTCGGACCTCGTCGACCGACTCGAGCGCTTCAAACCCGACCGGGTCCTCGTCGAGGCCGCCTACGGCGACCGCCGGATTCACGAGCGCTATGTGGCCTACCTGGCGGACGAACACGAACTGACGCGCAATGAGACCGACCAGATTGGCTATCGCCTGGCCCGTCAGCTCGGCCACGAATCCGTCTATCCGATCGACTATCCCATGTTCCAGGACAGCACGGCGTACGAGTTCTACGTCGCCCACAATCCCGAGGCGAAGGAGATGGGCGCGGCGTTCTCGGCCGGCTGGGGTGCCGAGGCGCAGGCCGACAGCGCGCGCCTGCGCAGCAGCACCGTCGCGGAGTATCTCGTGTATCTCAACGGTCCGGATCTGTGGTCATTCGGCCTCGACAGCCGCTACATGCTCGCAACCAGCGTCCAGCTCGCAGAATACGATCAGTACGCCGGCGCGGACATGCTGACGAGCTGGTATAAGCGTAATTTGCGAATGCTGACGAACCTGCACCGCTCCGTAGGCGAGGATGATGAGCGCGTCCTGATGCTGGTGGGCAGCGGCCACAACAAGATTCTCTGGGAGCTGATCGACACCTCACCGATCCTCTGTCGCGTGGACCCGCGGCCCTGGCTCGAGGGCTGACGCAAAGGCCGCTGCAAGTGAAGCTCAGGACCTGGCTCAAGCGTTCTCTTCTCACCCTCGGCATCCTCGCGACGCCGTTTCTGCTACTCGCCGCCGCGTTCGTCTGGCGGTTCATCCCGTTCCCGCCGGAGCCGGACTATCCGCCGCCGGGGGACCGGGCGGAGGCCTACCGCCAGGACCTGGACTATCTCAGGCTCTATCCCGACTACGATCGGTCTTTTTCGCCCGCGGAAAAGCTGGCGTTTCAGGCCGCGCTCGGCGACATCGAAGCCCGGGTCGAGAGCTTGTCCCCGGCCGGGTTCGAACTGGCGGTGGCCCGCGCGGTCGCGCTGGCCGACAACGGCCACACCAACGTCTCGCCGATACGCCGCCGCGCCCGGGTCAATGCGCTACCCCTGCGCATGGCCTGGTTCTCGGACGGGCTGTATGTCGTGCAAGCCCGTGACGACCATGCGGATCTGCTCGGGGCCAAAGTCATGGCGCTAGAGGGTCACAGCCCGGCGGCGGCGGCGGAACGCTTCGACGACAGCTTCGGGGGACACCCGGGCCGCGCCCGCTGGATCAGCGTGCTCAACCTCGAATCACCGGACCTGATGAACGCGGCTGGCATCGGGCCATCGGCCGAAAGCCTGACCCTTGAATTGCGCCTGCCTGACGGTCGCCAAACCACTCGCAGCATTGCGGCCATCGCACCGTTCGAGGAGCGCGACATGCGGCGGTTCGGCGGACGGCTACTCGCCTACGACGTCCCGGAACCCGCCCGCGGCAGCTGGCGCCACGTGATGGCGAACGCCAGCCCGCCGCGCTATCTGGCCGACCCCGGGTTGCCATTCACCGCCGCGGCAATCGAGCACAGCACCGGCAGAGGCCTCTATCTCAGGCTCGATATGACAATGGACATCAACGGCTTCGTGCTGGTCGAATTCCAGGAAGCCGTTCTGGCGAGCGTTGACGAGGACCCGCCGGAGTTCCTCGTGGTCGATCTGCGCCGCAACGGCGGCGGCACGATCGAAGACTGGTTCTCCCGTGAACTCGTCGCACGCCTGCCGGCGGACGCCCCGGTCTTCGTCATCACCTCACCGGAGACATTTTCGGGCGGGATTGCGGAGGCCGCCTACTTCAAGTTCTTCGGTGGTGAGCGCGCGTTCGTCGTTGGGGAACCGGTCGGCGACCGGCTGATTTTCTGGGCTAACGGCGGCGACCCCATGGTGCTCCCGAACTCGGGCATCCCGGTTGCGGTGTGGGTGTCGAAGGAGGACTGGGAGAACGGCTGCGACGACTGGCGCGAGTGCTTCTGGCCGACGATGCTGGAGGACGTCGGCGTGGGGACGCTGACGCCGGACTTGCCAGTCAGCCTGTCCTTTGCCCAGTATGCCGCAGGCCGGGATCCGGCGATGGAGACGATTTTGGCAACCCTCGACCGCCTGACGCAGATGGCGGACGGTGGGTCGCAGACGCCGGAACCCATGAGCACGCAGCCTGTCCCAGCAGACTGAGACGGACGCGCCGGGAGCGCAGCCGCGAGGGGAAATACCTCCAGCTTTTCAACATTTACTCAGCGAGTACAACAATGAAATTCACGACGATGCTGGCGGCGCTTTGCGCAGTATTTGCCGCAACCGCGAACGCGGCCGACAAGATCCAGGTCGAATCCAACGAGGATCTGCCCCGTTTCACGTACCCGATGACGGGCAAGCTCACGGACTTCGTGCAGTCAGAGGGCTTCGCCGGCTTCGCCGACAAGCGCCGCGACGACGTCGTCTCCGTGCTGGAGAAGTACGAGGTCACGGACGCGACGACGCTGAAGGACTATCAGGGGTCGATACTCAGCGTCCAGATGCTGGAAGGCGACTTCGACGGCGCGCGCCAGTCGATCGAAATCATTCGCGAACTCGAGGACAAGCCGGCGCAGAAGCTGCTCGGCGGCGTGCTCTTCAACGCGCTCATCAAGGCGGATGACGGCAGCGGCAGCTGGGGCGACGAGGCCTTCCGCGCGCGCTTCGAGAAGAACTACTCGGATGCCCTGGCCGAGCTGCCCTGGGACGTCGTGCAGGACTCCGTAGAGCGCGGCAAGGGCAGCTGGGAGATTCGCAGCCGAAACTTCTATCTGGGCTTGCTGGACAGTCAGTTTCAGGAAGGCGTCGACAAGAGCGGCAGTGTAAGCGGTGACGTCGCCGACACCCTCGTCAGCGTCCGCCTCATGTTCGACCGCCTCCTGCCGGTGAAGGACAACGCGGTGGCCGCGCTCGGCGGCTACATCGACGCCAACCGCGTCGAGAAGCCCGACATCTGGCAGGCCCGCAATCTCGATCTGCCGGCGGATGCAGCCGCCCAGCCGGTCACGATAGCGATCTGGGACTCCGGCACCGATACCCAGCTCTTCCCGGGACGCCTGTTCACCAACGCGAAGGAGAAATTCGACGGCAAGGACACGGACGGTAACGGCTGGGTCGATGACGTCCACGGCATCGCTCACACGCTGCACGCGGAGCGGACGAGCGACATGCTGATCCCGCTGACTGCGGAACAGCTGTCGCACTACCCGGAAATGAAGGCGATGGTCAAAGGCCTGACTGACATGCAGGCGGCGGTGGACAGCGACGAGGCCACGGCGCTGAAGCTTCATCTCTCGAGCCTGCAGCCCGACGAGGTTCAACCCTTCATCGAGCAGATCAGCCTGTTCGGCAACTATGCGCACGGCACTCACGTGGCCGGAATCGCGGCGGAAGGCAATCCGTTCATCCGCATCCTCGTGTCCCGCATCACCTTCGACTACCGCATGATCCCCGAGACGCCGACCGTGGAGCAGACGCGCAAGGAGGCCCAGGCCGCCCGCGACGTCGTCGACTACTTCAAGGCCAACGGCGTGCGCGTCGTCAATATGAGCTGGGGTGGCAGCCTGAGTTCCTATGAATCCGCACTCGAGCTCAACGGCGTCGGCGAGTCCGCCGAGGAACGCCTCGCGATGGCGAAGGAGATGTTCGAGATCTTCAATGAAGCGCTGTACGAGGCAATTGCCGGGGCGCCGGAGATTCTGTTTGTCACCTCCTCGGGCAACAGCGACAACGACGCCGAATTCGACATGATGTTTCCCTCCTCCTACGAGCTGCCGAACATCCTGACGGTCGGCGCCGTCGACCAGGCCGGCGAGGAGACTTCGTTCACGACCTTCGGCGAGAACGTCGACCTCCACGCCAACGGCTTCGAGGTCGAAAGCTACGTACCGGGCGGCGACCGGATGCCGATGTCCGGCACCTCCATGTCCAGCCCGAACGTCGTCAACCTCGCGGCGAAGCTGCTGGCGGTGAATCCCGACCTCTCGGTGGCGGAACTGCGCGCGCGGATGATCGAGGGCGCCGACCACATGGACGACGGGCGGCGCGTACTCATCAATCCGCGCACCACGATCGGTTCGGCCACCGCCGGCGCCGGCCAAGGCGACTGATGCCGGCGGTCGCCGCTTCTTCGCATGGGGTAATCCCGTTCCGCCTGACCAGGGCGCTGCGCCCTGGTCGCGGACGGCACTCACCAGGGAGTATCCGACCATGAGACACGACCCACGGTCACACATCGCCGGCCCGTCCGGACTGATCGCACTTGTACTGCTGCTGGCAGTAGCGGCGCCCAGCCAGGCGGCCTTCGACGCCGGGACGGCGGCGGCGGTCGACGCGGCCATCAACGGCGATCACCGCACGGATGAACAGAAAGCCCGGGACGCCTCTCGCAAACCGCGAGAGACGCTGGAATTTCTGGGCTTCCGCTCCGACATGACCGTGGTCGAAATCTGGCCGGGAAGCGGCTGGTACACCCAGATCCTGGCCCCGGCCCTGAAAGACGACGGCAAGCTCTACGCCGCCGGCGCCAACCCGAACGACCCCTACGGCTTCCAGCGCCGGGGGCTGGGCACGTTCCTGAAAATGATGGGCGATACGCCGGATCTCTATCGCGGCGTCGTGGTCACGCAGCTGTCCCTGCCCTATCACATCGACATCGCGCCGGCGGGTTCCGCCGATATGGTGGTGACCTTCCGCAACGTGCATAACTGGTTCATGAACCTGTTCGGCGGCGGCAAGTACGCCGTACTGCCGTTCCAGGCCGCCTTCGACGCGCTCAAGCCGGGCGGCACCCTCGGCATCGTTGATCACCGCTGGCCCGACCCGGCGACGGAAGACCCGGTCGCCGGCAACGGCTACGTGTCGAAGGAACGGACGATCGCCATGGCGGAGTCGGTCGGCTTCAGGCTGGTCGATGAATCCGACATCCTCGCCAACCCGAAGGATACGAGGGACCACGAGCGCGGCGTCTGGAGCCTGCCGCCGAACTTTACCGTCGGCGAGAAGGACCGCGACCGCTATGCGGCGATCGGCGAGTCGGACCGTTTTCTGCTGAAGTTCGTAAAACCAGCCGAGTAATCACTGAGGCGTCGTGCGCCGGCGCACGACGCCGGGTTCCATGACCACCCGACGGGGCAAGGGCAATGCCATTCAATCTCCACCCGCAGCTCGTAACGGACACCCATCGCCTGGGCCGGTTCGAGCTGTGCCACCTCCTGCTGCATCGGAACGCCTCGGTGCCCTGGTTCATCCTCGTACCCGAAACGGATCTCGTGGATCTGCTCGATCTTCCGGCCGGTGAACAGCGCATGGCAATGGACGAAGCGAGCCGGGTCTCGGCCTTCGTCAAGCGTGAACTGGACTGGCCGAAGGTCAATTTCGGGGCGATCGGCAACCTTGTCCCACAGCTACACCTGCACGTCGTCGGGGGCCGGCCCGGCGATGCCTGCTGGCCGGCGCCAGTCTGGGGCAACCTCACGACGCCGGTGGCGTACGCCCCCGCCACCGTTGCCGCGCTGACCGCCAGCCTGACGACACTCACCGGCCTGCAAACAACCGCCTGACGCGGCTTTTGCCGTCCAACGGCCGGGCGGAAAGCTCCGGTGTTTCCTTCGGGCCTCCCCTGACCGCACACCCGTCCCGTCTTCCCACGGCGTTTACCCGCCCCCCCGGCCATGTCGCTGGCCCAGCGGGTCAACCGATCCGGCGACTGGCCGTTTGATTGGGTATGAGAGGACCACAACGGAGTACCGAAATGAACAGCAAATTCATCCCGATCGTCATGACAGCTTTGCTGGTGTGCGCCGGCGCCAACGCCGCGGATCCGAAGGAGCCCGCGGGACAGCCGGCCGAAGGCCCGGCCACTGCGGGGGAATCGGCACCCGAGAGCCGACAGTCCGCCACCGAAGTCCAGCGAGCGGCAACCATCGAGGCACGGGAGCGGCAAAGGGCGCAGGAACGGACCCGCCAGGAATCGTTGAACGACCAGGAGCGTGGGGCCGCCCGGGCAACACAGGATCAGCGTCGTGCAGAGCACCAGGCCCGTTGGGAATCGATGCCTGAGACTGAGCGCGAAGCGCTGCGAGCGGAGCAGCACAAGCGAGTCCGGGCGCACCAGGAAGAGTCATCCTCACGCCGCTCTTCAATGTCCACCGAGGAGCGCACGATGACCCGTGATCGCAGCAGGAAACACCGCGGACAGGGTGGCCGCCGCGACGGCAAACCGCGCGGCCGCTAGGCCACTGGCACCCCCAGCGACACGGGCAACGACAAAGGCGGGGCGGTCTCCGAAACTGCCGCGCGCCGACCGCGAGACCGCGCCGGCCTTAGTTGCTCACGTCCAGGACGGCTTTCACACAGCCGTCCTGATGGCCGGCGAACACCTCGTAGGCACGGACACCGTCGTCCAGCGAAAACCGATGGGTGGTACACCACTGAAGATCCATCGGCTCGCGCGCGAGTTCCCGGGCCAGCCTCGGCATGAGGTGGCGGGCGGGACAGCGGCCGGTGCGATAAACGAGGTTCTTGTCGTAGGCGTCCGCCGGGCTGAATGCGAAATGGGGCTCCGAGTGACAGCCGATGACCGACAGTGTCCCACCCGGCCGCACGGTCTCCCAGGCGAGCCGCTGGGCCGCGGGCAGGCCCACGAGTTCCATGATCGCGTCGGCGCCGCGACCGTCGGACGCCTCGCTGATCGACGCCTTGAATTCTTCTTCGTCCGCACAGGTTTCCGCCCCGAGGGCGGCCGCACGATCTCGCCTGGACGCCACGAGGTCGATTGCGATCACCTGCTGTGCGCCCAAACGCTTCGCCCAACAGATCGCCAGCAGTCCGACGGTGCCGCAGCCGATGACGCCGTAAACGCCATCGGGACCCACGCCCGCCAGGCGGGCGCAGAAATAGCCGGTGCTCAGGTTATCGCCGAGTAGCAGCGCCGTATCGTCCGTCACAGCTTCGGGTAAGGCCACCAGGGTGCCGTCCGCCAGCGGCACGCGAACGTACTGCGCCTGGCCGCCGTGCAGGCCCTGGCCGCCGGAACGCCAGCCGAAGAGCTGAGCCTGTTCGCAGCGCGAGGTCAGGCCGCTGACGCAGAAATAACAGGTGCCGCAGCTCGTACTGAAGGGCGCGCAGACACGGTCGCCGGGCGCGAATCCCAGGACCTCGTCACCGGTTGCCACGACCTTGCCCACGAACTCATGGCCCATCGCCGTGCCCGGATCGAGGCCGGTCTCGCGGCCGAAGTAGGGATGCAGATCCGAACCGCAGAGACCGGCAGTCGTTACCTCGACGACCGCGTCCCCGGGCGTCTCGATGCCGGGATCGGCCAGCGTCTCGACGGCGACGTCCTCTATGCCCCGGAAACAGACGGCCCTCATGTTCCCTGTCCCGGCCCAAAGCTGCGGGCACCGCGACCCCACCGGCGTTCGACGGCAGCGTAGCGGGACGGCCAACGGGCCCGGGCCGCCGTTCCATCGCAAACCGACCCGAGCCCGACTAGGCTTATCCCAACCCAGCAACGCGTCGCTCGAGACAGACAGCCGACATGACCATGAAACACTGCGCCCTCCTCCTTGTTCTCGTTTGTGCCCCCCTCGACGCGGCCGAGCTGTCCCGGGACGGCCTGATCGGCACCTGGCGGCTCCTCGGCCTGACCGAGACGGCCGAAGCCGTGCCCGGGGATGGCCCGCCGGTCGTCTTCGAATTCAGGGACGACGGGACGGTGCATTCGAGCATGGCGGAGAAGCCTGACGACTATCGGCTCGAGGGCCAATCGATCGTGGTCATCTCGCCGCTGGGCAGCCAGACATTCGAAGTGCTCGACTACGACGGGACGCATATGAAGTGGAAACTCGAAGTTGGCGATGTCCGCATGTTCTATCACCTGAAGCGGGCAACCGCCGACTAGTCGTCGGCACCGCGTGCCGGTATGACGAGTACCGGTATCGTGGAGCGCGCGACGAGCCCCTCGGAGATGCTGCCGACAAGCAGGTGATAGACGGCGCCGTGGCCGTGACTCCCGGTCACGATGAGGTCCGCCCCGAGCCGGCCGGCATGCTCCAGCACCGTATCCACGATCGCGCCCTGGACACACAGGGCGGTCGCCTCGATACCCGAATCGCGCAAACGCCCGGCCAGGGCCTGAATCCGGCGGTGCTCGTCGTGCAGCTCCGAGGCGACCTGGTCGCGCACGACGCCCGGACCTGCATCGTAGCCAACGAATTCCGGTTCGGGCTCGGCCACGTGGAGCAAGCAGACCTCGGCATTGTTCGCGCGGCCGAGCCGATCGACGGCCTTCATAATCCGCTCGGTCACCGGCGAGAAGTCGATCGCGGCAAGTACTTTCATGGTCCGGGTCCCTCCTGGCCTAACCCACACGACACAACGTCCCAGCCCGGCGCTGGCACAAGGCTCACACGGGAAGTTTAGGCCTCCTTGTCACTCAGATCGAGAACTCGCGGGGATCGCGAGCGGCAGTCTCCGGCAAGTTCTCTTCAGAGCAACCAAATAGGCAGCCCCAGTCGGGCGCCCCACTCGCTGGGGCGACAAGCGCGGACCCTTACGGTGATGCCGATCCGTCCTGGCAATGGCTTTGGGGCGCATCCGAAACAATGCGTCACCGCCGGAGGGCTGCTCGCCGGCGGCCAGGCATTCGGCCGCCGTTCCCGCCGCTGTCCTATGCTGGGGACTGGGGTGGCCCGCTGCGTCCGTATGGCGCATCGCGCGCGCCGGAGTTCGACTGTGACAGGAGGGACGGCAATGTCCGGCAATATCGAGTGGATTGATCTCACCGTGGACGACGCCGACACCGTGCGGGATTTTTACACCGCCGTGGCGGGCTGGCGGCCCGAACCGGTAGCAATGGGCGAGTACTCGGATTACAGCATGTGCGGCCCCGACGGCACGCCGCTCGCCGGCGTATGTCATGCCCGGGGCGCCAACGCGGGCATACCGCCACAGTGGATGATCTACGTGCCGGTTGCGGATCTCGAGGCGGCCATGGCTGCCTGCCGCGAACACGGCGGCCGCATCGTCCGGGAGCCGACCTCGCTGATGGGAGGGCGCATGTGCATCATGGCGGATCCCGCCGGCGCAGCGGCCGCGTACTACGAGAAGGCGCCCGAGTAATGGAGACCGGCATGGCGAAGAGCGGGTTCATCCTGCTCGCCCTCCTCGGCGGCGCAATCCTGCCCCTGCAGGCGTTAATCAATGCCAGGCTTGGCGCCGGCTTCGGCGGCCCCATCTGGGCGGCCATGCTGTCTTTCCTGGTCGGCACGATTGCGCTGGTGGCCTTGCTGCTGGCGATGCGCACGCCGATGCCTGGCCTGCACGCCACGGCCGGCCTTCCCTGGTGGGTCTGGACCGGCGGTGTGCTGGGTGCCGTCTATGTCTCCAGCGTCATCATTGCCGTGCCGGCGCTCGGGGCGACCGCGCTGGCCGCGTTCGTCATCCTGGGTCAACTCCTTGCGGCGACACTCCTCGATCACTACGGCGTGCTGGGCGCGGTGCGGGAGATCAATCCCGCTCGCGCGACCGGCGTGCTTTTGCTCATCATGGGCGCGATTCTCGTCGTTCGGAACTGAACCCCCGGCCGGGTTACGGCGGCGACGTTCACGGCCAATGTGATACGGTGCGCGGCGGCCTGGGGCCGCGCGGAGCGCGGAACCGGACCGCCAGACACCCCGGTTCCGCGTGCGCCGCGAGATCGGCGGGATTCGACAACGGGAGTAACGATGGGAACGTTCGAGCGCTATCTGAGCCTGTGGGTCGGCCTGTGCATCGTCGCCGGCATCGCGCTGGGGCATTTTTTCCCCGAGCCGTTTCATTTTTTCGGCGGGCTCGAGATAGCCCGCGTCAACCTGCCCGTCGCGATTCTCATCTGGCTGATGATCATTCCCATGCTGCTGAAGGTGGACTTCGGCGCGATGGGCGAGATTCGTGAACACTGG
>Ga0316189_10001648_pt1 | contig 22125 bp, 14 predicted proteins | sample LowCovwburrow_MG_FD_204930 | JGI IMG/M metagenome (GOLD analysis project Ga0316189, IMG submission 204930) | Coastal sediment microbial communities from Maine, United States - Lowes Cove worm burrow | ecosystem: Environmental > Aquatic > Marine > Coastal > Sediment | place: USA: Maine... | reverse complement strand
AAGCTCATCATCCCCGCCGCGCTCCTCCTTGGCCCGACTCAGGCCTGCGACCCGGACGCAGACGATGCCGTCCTGCAGCAGATCTCCGAGGCGATCGATCTCGAGAACGCGAGCTTTGAGATCATCTGTGATTGCTGGGACGTGCTGCTGTGGGAGTCGCGTGGCGAGTGCCTCGACCGGCAGATTCTCCCGTCGCAGCGACGGTGTGTCGAAGACGCGTACTTGCAGGACCCGGCCGCGGCACAAACGTATCTCGACTGCTTCATCCCGCTGATGAGCGAGATGGAGACCTGCCTCAATACCAAGCTGGTCTGCGATGATCTTGGTGCCTCCGTCGCCTGTTTTGATGACTTCGACCTCGGGGCTGAGCAATGCATCGCACTGCCCGCCGCCATCGAGCGCGACCTCGAAGACTGCAGCAGTGCGGGCCGTGAAACCGCTGGGTCGGCAGACGGCGGAGGCGGCCCCGCGGATTCGGGTGGCCCAAGCGGGAGCGAGCCGGGTGACTCTGATTCGGGCGGCGCAGGGGACGATGGCCCGCCCGCGCCGAGTCCCGGTCCGGACCCGATGACGACCGGCGGTGAGGACGGCGGTGAGGACGGGGGAGAGGACGGCGATGAGGACGGCGGTGAGGACGGTGGGGAGCCTCAGCCGCCGCCTTCGGAGCCCGGGCCAGCGGACACCGATAGCGGTGGCGAACCCATGCCGGGGGGCTGAGCACGCGCGCGCGCTTGGTCGACGGCATTCGTGCTCGCCCGTTTGACCACGCTGTCCGCCAGCAATTGGCGGTTTCACCTAGGCTCCCCCGCCCGACGGTCCGCGAACCGCTAGACTCGCCGCATGCGTGCCCCCTCGGTTGTCCTCGCTTCCGTCGTCCTCGCCGCCTGCAGCGGAGACACCAAGAGCACCGATGCAAAAGACGTCAGCGCCCAGTCGCCACAGAGCGCCCAGGATCCGGAGAGCGCCCAGGCTCCGGAGAAGGTCAGCCTGTGCGACGCCGCCGAGGTCGATGCACTGACCGGCTTTTTGAACGGCGCCGACGCGCGAGCCCGCAGGGATTTGGTCACGCGAAGCCTTGCCGATGCGTGCGCGCTACCCCCGTTGGTGACCGACTACATCGCCGCGCGCGGTTCGGGGGCGACCGACAACGCGCCGCCACATCCGGCAACGCCTGCGTTGGAACAAGCCGCGCGGAGCGTATGCCCGGGGGCGGCGGTGATCATGAAGCAGGCCGAAGCCGTCTCGGGCCAAGAGCGCTCCGGCCTTATTTTCGATCGCTGCAACTTCTCTCGTTTCGATCTGCTGGGCCGCACCGCGTTTGTCGAGCAGACCAGCGGAAGCCTGGTGCCGTTCTATGCCTATGAATGGATGACCGGCGAGGGGGTCGCCCCAGACCAGGCCAAAGCGGTTGCGCAGGCGCTGCTCCTGGCCGACCGTCACGATTGGAACCATAAAGGGCTTACGCTGCCCACCGCCGACTACGCCGTCGGCCCCGTGCCCGAGGGCGTTGAGGTTCGCGTCACAAAGACCGCGATCGAGGTCGCGGGGGAGACGGTTGTCGAGCTCACGGGCAAGTCGGAAGCGGGCAGCCACGTGGAGCCGCTACGGCTGGCGTTCAATGGCATCGTGGACAAGCAGCCTGCCCCGAAGGACGGCGTGCGTCGCGTCGTCGTCGCGGCCGACAAAGGCGTGGATCCGGCGACCATCGTCACCCTTGTGCACACCGCGACCGTAGCCAAGTTTGCTGAGGTCGCATTGCTCACCGAGGAGGCGCCAATGGTGTTCGGAGCGGTCGTGGTTCGGGGTGATGCATACCGAGGTGCTGCGGGGCCCAGTGTCTTTGTCGTGATCGACGACAAGGGGTTTGAAGTCCGCGAGCTGGGAGGGCGGAGCGCCAAACCCCAGCGGATCGCGGCGCCCGATCCCGCCAAACAGTGGGACTACGACGCTCTGAGCAAGCACGCCGCCGCGTTCAAAGCCCGCAACAGCGGCGCAGAAGGGGTCACGGTGGCCGTTAGCGAGGGGGTCCCGTACGAGGTGTTGCTGCACTCGATCGTTGCGCTCCGCGGCGCGAACTGTGATGTCGACGGGACCTGCGTACTGCCGAAGGTCCGCCTCGGGACCGTCGCTTCGGCCGCAGACGCGGGTCGCCTCGTTGCGTCGGCTGGGCTTCTGGGTGCGTTGTCGGCCGAGTCCGGGACCTTCTTGGCATCGCCCTACGGGGGCGCGTTTGCGGTCGGGAGCGATGACGAGGATGTTTGGGGAGGACTCACCGGCAGTGAGGTCGGCGAGGCGTACGGCGTTGGCGGGCTGGGACTTGTGGGCACAGGAAGGGGTGGCGGCGGCACAGGCGAGGGGAAAATCGGCCTCGGCAGTACCGGCCTCATCGGTAGTGGTGGCGGCGGCGGCACAGGCAGCGGCTACGGCCGCGGCTCCGGAGCTGGGTTTGGCGGGCGGGGCAAGCGTGTTCCCCGGGTGCGCCAGGCCAAGGCCACGGTCAAGGGTCCGCTCGACAAGGACATCATCCGCCGAATCGTCCGGGCGCATATCAACGAAGTTCGCTATTGCTACACGCAAGGGCTCGCCAAAGACGATGCATTGGAGGGCCGGGTGCAGATCGACTTCGAGATCGGTGGCACGGGTAAGGTGACCAGTGCTGCCGTCGGCAAGACAACCGTGTCAGACACCGCGGTCGGGAAGTGCATGGCCAAGGCGGTCAAGCGGTGGAAGTTCCCCAAACCGGTCGACGGCGCGACGGTGAGTGTCTCCTACCCGTTCAACCTCAGCCCCGGCTGACCCGCCGCTCGCACGCACGACGTGACTACTCGCCGCAGTAGCGCAGGTGGCACGCTGGCGTGTTGGGCAGGTTGTACAAATAAAACCCTGCGCAATTGACGACCTCGATGTCTGCGACCCAGTTGCAAGGGGCGCCGCTCCAGTTGAAGCAGACCTGGTGCCCGACGACGCCGTCCGCGGGTTCGGGGTGAACACCATTGAGCCAACCGGGCGCATGGGTTCCACACGGGCCGCTCACCGCGGGCGCGGCCTCTGGCATTTGTGTCCCCGCTGCACCCGTGAAGCGATGCCACCCAGCACCGTTCCACTCGCCATCGAGAAACGAGTTCTCGTCGCAGTATCGCGTGGCGCCCACTTGGGCGACATTGCGGTTGGCCAGTGTGAGGTTCTCGTACGGCAGTAGACACTGCGGGTCGACCGTCGCAACGCACAGCGACGTGCACCCGTCGTCCTCGTCCATGTTCCCGTCGTCGCACTCCTCACCTGCGGCCGCGTTGGGAACCCCGTCGCCGCAGGTGGTGCCCGTGCAATCGATGTCGCACGCGGCGGTCTCCATGCCGTCATCGCAAGCCTCACCCGCAGCCCGATTGGTTTCGCCATCGCCACACTCGGCCGGGGTGCAGTCGGTGTCGCACGCGGCAGTTTCCATGCCGTCGTCGCAGATCTCTCGCGCCGTAACGTTGGTGATGCCGTCGCCGCACACCGAGGTCGTGCAGTCGGCATTGCACAACGCGGTCTCCAGGCCATCGTCGCAGGTCTCTCCCGCCGCGGTGTTGGCGTAGGTGTCCCCGCATTCTGCAGTCGTGCAGTCTGCGTCGCACGTAGCACTCTCTCGCCCGTCGTCGCACTGCTCGCCCGCGGCCGCGTTCGAGATCCCGTCACCGCAAGCGGCCGCGCTGCAGTCGGCATTGCATGTGGGTGTTTCCGCGCCGTCGTCACAATCCTCGGGCGCTTCGACGATACCGTTGCCACAGTCCGCGGCGCCGTCCGAGCTTCCCGCGCCCGTGCTGTCCACCGAATCGACAGTGTCGGATGACGCAGCGGTGTCCCCCGTGGTGCCCTGGTCCGTACTCGAGTGGCTTCCCGTGCCCGTGGGGCCGGCCGTCGTGGCGTCGTCTGGTGTCTGAGCACCGTCGGTCCGAGGCGGGGTCGCGTTCTCGCCCGTCGTGCCCGTGGCGTCGCTGCTTGGAGTCTCGCCTCCCGGACAGCCGCTCAACAACACAAGCAGGCAGGTCGCTGTTCGGAAGCGCAGAATCACTCCGCACAGCGTAGACCAATTCCTTTTGGGGCTCGGCATCCTCGGTCGCAAGGCGCGATCTTGGCCTCGAGAATCTCGACGTGAAGACCACGGGCTTTGGCGACCACGGCCACCCCAGGCCTCCGCTCTGGGTTCCGTTTCGGGGTGCTCCGTCGCGGTCTTCGGGCTGTTGGTAAGAGGTTGTGCGAAGGTCCGCGCGAAATAGCGAGTTACAATTTCGTGCTCTAGCACCGACAATGGCTCGCATATGCCTGGTTCAGCTCGCCTCGCCACGCCCCTCACCGCGCTGGGGCTACTCATCTCAATGGCTGGTTGTCCCGGGGCCGACGATTCGGTCACTACGTTTGGCGTCGGCGCCTCCGAAGGCGGTGTCGGAACGGGAGTGCAGTCCGGAGCGAGCGGCGGGAGAACCGACGGCGACACGAGTGCGGACGGAACCGCAGGGGGCGGCGGCGGTGGCTCGTCGGCATCGGACAGCGACGGCTCGGGGTCCGCCGATGACGACTCTGGCGACGATGGCTGCATGGATGAGCCGGAGGTCTGCAATGGCGTCGACGATAACTGCGACGGTGATGTCGACGAGGGGCTCGACGAGGAAATCCAGTGTGGCGTGGGTACCTGCGAGGTCTTTACCCAGACCTGTGTCGACGGCGAGCCCACCGAGTGTGTTCCGGGCGACCCTAACCCCGACGGCGAGACGTGCGACGGCACCGACGACGACTGTGACGGCGAGGTCGACGAAGGATGCGAGTGCGTCGATGGTGAGCGGCAGGCCTGCTACACGGGCAACCCGGGCAGAGTCGGGGTTGGCTTGTGCGAGGAGGGCACGCAGACCTGTGCCGACGGCGAGTGGGGGGCCTGCGAAGACGAGACCACCCCGACGGCCGAGATCTGTGACGGGCTCGATAACAACTGTGACGGTGAGGACGACGAAGGCGATCCCGAGGCGGGAGCGGTTTGCGACACGGGGCTGGCCGGCATTTGTGGTGTGGGCACCGAGGTCTGCAGCGGTGGGATGATCACCTGCGAGCAAGACAACGTCGCGGGCCCCGAGGTCTGCAACGGCGACGATGACGACTGCGATGGCGTCGCGGACAACGGCAACCCGGGTGGTGGAGCGGCGTGTGACACCGGGATAGCTGGAGTCTGTGGTCCCGGCACCGAAGCCTGTGTGGGAGGCGGGGTTATCTGCGAGGCCAATGCCATGGCGGGAGCGGAGGTCTGCAACGGCGTCGACGACGACTGCGACGGCGTGGCCGACAATGGCGACCCGGGTGGCGGGGCTGCGTGCGTCACGGGACTGCTGGGGACATGCTCTGCGGGGACGGAGACCTGCGCTGGCGGCATGATCGTGTGCGGGCAAGACAACCCCGCGGGCGCTGAGGTCTGCGATGGGCTCGACAACGACTGCGACGGTGTCGACGACAATGGCGATCCAGGCGGCGGCGGTGCGTGCGACACAGGCCTGTTCGGCGTGTGCGGCAATGGCATCAACCAGTGCTCGGGCGGGATGGTCGTTTGCAACCAGACCAACTTCCCGGGTGCCGAAAGCTGCGATGGAGCAGATAACAACTGCGACGGCGCCGTCGACGAGGGGAACCCTGGCGGAGGCGGCGCTTGCTTGACCGGCTTGTTGGGCGTGTGCAGTGACGGCACTCTGTCGTGCAGCGGCGGCGGGATCGTTTGCGAACAAGACACGCCTGCATCACCCGAGGCTTGCAACACCCTGGATGACGACTGCGATGGCGGTGCCGACGAGGGCAACCCCGAGGGCGGCGGTGCCTGTGATACCGGCCTGCTCGGCGCGTGTGCCACTGGGTTCGAGGTTTGCGTTGCTGGAGGCATCTCCTGCCAGCAGGCGGTGTTCCCCGAGACAGAGATCTGCGACAACGGCATCGACGAAAACTGCGACGGCGTCATCGACGACAACACGGACGAGGACGGCGACGGCTTTGGTGTCTGCGACAATGACTGCTGCGACACCGCGGGCCCAGCCTGTGCGACGCCGGGCATCGTCAATCCGGGCGCGTTCGAAGACCCGGACAACGGGGTCGACGATGATTGCGATGGTTCGATCGACAACCCGGTTCCGCTGTGCGGGGTTGGGCTCGCGAGCAACAGCAACGATCCCTTCGATTACGCGCGAGCCATCGACTTGTGCCAGTTCACCACCGAGTCGCCACCGATGGATCAGCAAATCTGGGGGGTGATCGACGCCGAGCTCCTGCTGGCCGACGACTCGGGAGCTCCCAGCGTGAACTCGCGCTCGATCCGGCCAACCTTCGGCACAAACAACACACCGCAGATGGGCACGAACTTCTCGGTGTTGTCGACGGGCTTTGCAGGCGCTCCGGGCCAGGTCAATCCGGTCCACGCAGGCTGGCAGCCTGGCAACGATGTGGGCGCCGATGTGCAGGCCCCAGCGGGTTGGCTCGCCGCAAACGGCGGCAGCTTCCCGGACGCACCTGGTTGCGTGATCTCCAACGACACCACGGCGTACGACTCCGCGCTGCTCCGAATCCGGGTCCGGGTGCCAACCAACGCCAACTCGTTTTCGGTCGACATGCACTTCATGTCAGCGGAGTACCCCGAGTACGTGTGCACGGCGTTCAACGACTTCTTCGTGACACTGGTGACCTCATCGGACCCCGGGAACCCGGCCGATAACAACATTGCGATCTACGATGATGGTGTCGACCAGTGGCCCGTTGGGGTCAACCTGGTCTCGGCCGCTCCTGGTTTGTTCACGGAGTGTGACAACGGCCAGATCGGCTGTGCGGGCGGCCCAATCTCGGACTACAACGGATGTACGGGTGAAGGCGGGTTGCTCAACACTGGCTTTGACGCCGCGGATGCGGCCTGTACCAACAACGACGACGTGGGTGGGGCGACTGGGTGGCTGAATATGTCCGGTAATGTGACACCCGGTGAGACGATGGAGATTCGTTTCGTGATTTGGGATACGGCCGACAACGCCTGGGACTCGACCGTCTTGCTCGACAACTGGGAATGGTCGGTCGACGCCTCCGAGCCTGGCATTGGCGGCGGCGACGGCTGAGCCAGCCGCTCTGGACGTTTCGGCGGCCTCGGGTGGTCTCTGGGGGCCAGGTGCAGATTGTGCGTGGTAGCCCGCCGCAGCCGTGCGGGCTACTGTGAACTTGGTGAGCGAGTTCAGCCATCTGCCGCGCACCCAAGAGTACTTGGCGCGCTTGCCCGATGGGCTCAACTCGTATCCCGACGCTGTGGTCAAAGGGTCGCTTGTTCGGGGGATCAGCGAGTTCAAAACGGAGCGCTTTGCCTCACGCCCGCTCCCGTCCCAGCTGCAGGCGTGGATCGACGCACCGCCGCTCGCGTCCCAATGGGTGAGCGAAACGCGGCTGGTGGCGTTTGGTATCGCGGTCCGTGAGTCGTACTTCGATACCGACGGCGAGTATCTCGCGTGGACGGAACTCCCCCTGACCAAGACCTTGCGTAGCCCGCTGTATCGCGTTCTGTTTGCGCTGCTCTCTCCGGGCCGCCTCGTCAAGAGCGGGTCCAAACGATGGGGAGCGCTCCGCCGAGGGACATCGCGCGAGCTGCTCGAGCGCAATGAGAACGGCAACCTGGGTCGCATTGTCTTTCCGCCGGACCTGTACGATGCGCTGTACCTCAGTGCGTTGCTTGGCGCGCTGCGCATCGTCTACACGATGTCGGGTGCGCAAGACCCGTCGGTCGAGATCGTCGAGTCGAGCTCAGAGTTCGTGGTCACCGAAGTCCGTTACGACAAAGCGCTGCCCCGCGGCCCTGCACTCGACTAGCAGGCATGCTTGACGCGCCGTCTGGCGCTTCCACCGCGCCTGTACTTTGGACTTCGGATCGGCAAAGATGACGCCTTCGGTGCGCGCCCCCAGACTGATCCCGTTTGTTGCTGCGTGTCTCTTCCTCCCAGGCTGCGGTGGTGGTGACGGCGGCGCAGGCGATGGTGCCAGCACTGGCTCCTCGGGGACCGACGGTGCCAACCCGGCGACCGACGACGAGGGCAGTACCCCGAGCGCCCCAGGCGAGGACTCAGACACAGCTTCCGCGGATTCGAGCGGATCGACGACCGGGTCGAGCGAGACCAACGACGAGGACGGCTCCAGCGGCTCCGATGGCGCTGTCTGCCGAGGCGTCAATGAGGCCCCAGCATCGCCCGCGCTCTTGTCGCCGGAGGTGCCGAGCAACGGGATCCTGGCGGTCGATACCGGCTTGGCGCTCAGCGCTTCGGCATTCGACGACCCCGACGGTGGTGGGCACGCCGCCAGTACGTTCGAGATCTGGGAGATGTCGGGCGGGGGCGATGCCAGGATTCGCGTTTGGTCGGCCACGTTGGAGTCGGGTGACCTCACGGGCGCGACGCTCGAGGACGGCACCTTTGATGATGCCAAGACGGACGCCCTCGACCTGTGGACCCGCTATGGCATCCGCGTGCAGTACCGCGATGACGATGCCGCGTGCCCGCTTTGGAGCGAGTGGAGCGACTGGCTCGAGTTGCGATCCGACGATGGCAGCGATGCGCTGTTCGACCCCACGGCAATCCACGACGTGTACATCACCATCCCGCCCGAGAGCTGGGATCCGATCAATCTAGAGGCGCGCCCACCCGGATGCACCCCGTTCGAGCGCAGCTACCATCGCGGGTCGGTACAGTTCGACGACGAAGAATTCGACATTAACGTCGGGGTTCGGTCCAAGGGCGGCTGCGGCTCATCGCGATATCTGCACGAAAAGACAGCGTTCAAGGTGAACCTCGAGTGGGACGACCCGGACGTTGCGGGATGCGCCCCGGACCAGCGGTTGTTCGGTCAGAAGAAACTAACGCTCAACAACATGGTGCAGGACGCCTCCTACAGCAAGGAGATGATCGGCTATCCATTCTACCGCGCGATGGGTATTGCCGTGCCTCGCGTCGCCTACGTGCGTGTGTACGTCAACGACGAGTACTGGGGCCCTTACCTGCACGTCGAGACGGTAACGCGACGGTTTCTGCGTCGGTGGTATGCCGACAACTCGGGCGTTCTGTACGAGGGAACGTACGGCTGTGATCTCGACACCGATCTCGTGCCGCCAACCCAGGCGGAGTACGAGTGTTTCGACCAGAAGTTTCAACCCGACCTCTGCGACCAGCCCGACTTCGAGCCCGCCCTCAATCACGCGGCGTTGCTGGACTTGACCAGCGCCATCGATGCGATGGCACCCGGTCAGTTCTACCCAGCGATCGAGCAATACGTGGACTTTGACCAGTTCCTGCGGCTGTGGGCGGCCGACAGCATGCTCAACAACTGGGACGGGTTTGTCGTTTCCGCCAACAACTACCGGATCTACCTCGACCCGAGCACGGATCTGTGGAGCGTCCTGCCCGGCGGGATCGATCAGATCCTCGAAGGGGGGGCGCTGTCGCCGTTTGAGTACGGGACGCGGATGGCAGAGCGATGCCTGGAAGAGCCGCTGTGCACCGAGGCCTTTGCCGAGCAGCTGCAGATCGCGTTCGACTTGTTCGAGAGCACGCCGTTTCAGGACCGCCTCGACGACAACTACGAGCTGATCTCGGAGCTGGCCCTGGCCGACCCGAGGGGGGAAAACCTCGACTACTTCGAAGAGGCGTACAACGTGCTGTACCAGTGGATCAGCTTTCGGCCGACGCAGGTCGCCCAAGAGATGGCCGACGCGGGATTCTAGGGCGCCGAGCGATGCGTGGGGCGTGACTGCCTGCGTTTGGGCCCACCCCCGAGTCCCCGGGTGATACCCTTGCGGGCGGGGATGTTGGCGAAGCGTGCATGGCTGTGGTTGCTGGCGGGCGTTCTGACGTCGGCTTGCGGAAACGACAACGCGCGCGGCGGCGGCGGTGAGACCGACGGGGGCAGCGATGGCTCGGATGGCGACAGCGGCAGCGATGAGGACGGCAGCAGCGGCGATGGGGACTCGTTCGAGTTTGACCCGGCGCCCGCTGTGCTCCCCCGCCTGACCGCCCTGCAGTACCGCAACAGCCTCGAGGCGCTCCTGGGCGAAGGGCTGCCCGTGGTGGCGGTCGAGCCCGACACCAATCCGTACCTGTTCTTCAGCATCGGCGCGACGAGCACAACGCTCTCGGAGTTTGGTGTGCAGATGTACGAAGAGGCCGCAGAGTCGGTGAGCGCGGCCGTGTTTGAAGACGAGACACGCCGCGTCGACTTGGTGGGCTGCACGCCCAGCGCTCCGGGCGATGCGTGCGTCGAGGCCTTCATTGCGAGCTTCGGGCGCCGTGCCTTCCGCCGCCCGCTGTCGGGCGTGGAGCAAGCGCGGTGGCTGGGCGCGGCCACCGATCTTGCCGACGGGGATCCGTGGCTCGGGGTGCAGATGGCCGTCGCTGGAATGCTGCAGTCGCCGTACTTCCTGTACCGCGTTGAGCTGGGCGAACCCGACCCCGACGACGCATCGCGCCTGCGCTACACCAGCTTCGACATGGCCAGCCGGATGTCGTTCTTGCTGTGGAACACCACGCCGGACGACGCGTTGCTCGATGCTGCCGAGGCCGGCGAGCTGCTCGACGACGAGGGCCTGGTCGCCCACGCCGAGCGCCTTGTCGAGGATCCGCGGGCCCGCGGCGCCGCGCAGGACTTCTTCGCGCAGTACTTCGACCTTGGGCGGCTGGACGGCGTGACCCGGGATCCCTCGGTCTACCCGCTGTTCAGCGACACGTTGCCCGAAGCGATGCGCAACGAGGCGATGCTGCTCGTGGACGACTTTGTCTTTCGGCGAGACGCCGACATCCGCGGCCTGTATTCGACGCGCACGACTTTCGTCAACGACGGCCTCGCAGCGCTATACGGCCTCGAGGCTCCGGGCGCGACCTCGGTTGCGTTTGTTCCCGTCGAGCTGCCCGAAGACGGGCCACGGGCAGGCATGCTCACCTTCAGCGCGTTCCTCACCATGAACGCCCACGAGACGGAGAACTCCCCCACATTGCGGGGCAAGTACGTGCGCGAGCGTGTGCTGTGCCAGCCGGTTCCGCCACCGCCGGACGATGTCGACACGAGCATCCCCGCTGATACGGGTGAGGGCAAAACCCTGCGCGAACGACTCGAGGCGCACCGTGAAAACCCGGAATGTGCGGCGTGCCACGCATTCATCGACCCGCCCGGGTTCTTGTTCGAGAACTTCGACCCGGTAGGCTCGTACCGAACCCTGGACAACGGCTACCCGATCGACGCGTCGGGCGACCTCGACGGCGAAGCGCTCGCCGACGCGCGCGGGCTGGCCGACCTACTCGGGCAGGACTCTCGCGTCGGCCAGTGCATCGTGACCCAGCTGTTCCGCCACTCGACCGGACGCCTCGAGGAGGCCAGCGAACTCGCGGCCCTCGTGGACTTGGACGCCCAGTTCGAGGCGCGCGGCTATCGGTTTCGCGAGTTGCTCACCATGCTTGTGGCGCATCCATCGTTTCGGACCGTGGGGGTGGCACAATGAAGTTCATCGGAGGCAAGCGACTGAACCGGCGGACGCTCCTGCGTGGAGCGGCGGCCGGCGGACTTGTCTCGCTCGCCCTGCCGCCCCTCGAAGCGATGTTCGGGTCGCGCGGGGCGTTGGCCAAGGCGGACGGGTTGCCGCCCATGTTCGGACTGTTTTACTGGGCCAACGGCATGCCTTGGCATGCGGGGCACGGGGCGCTGCAGGGGGAGGGCGCACATCCCGATCTGTGGACTCCTTCGCAAGTTGGGCCCGACTACACACCGACCGAGCTGCTCGCGCCGCTGGCACCGTACTCGCCGAGCGTCGCTACGGGTCTCGAGCCACACACCGACATCCCCCCGGATCCTCCCGGCCAGGGCGACGGGCACATGCGCGGCTTCATGGTGGCGACGACGGGTGACCGCATTCGTCCAAGGGGGTTCGACCACCCCTCGCACACGCTGACTGCGCTGCGCCCCACGATGGATCAGTACGTCGCCAAACACGACGCGTACTACGGCAGCGCGATCCCTCGGTTTCGCTCGTTACAGCTGGGAGTCAGCACGGCCCGCTTTCACGACTACGGTCATTGGAACGCGATCTCATACAATGGGCCGGACTCGCTCAACCTGCCGGTAAGTGACCCCGCCCAGCTCTACAACCTGTTGTTCGACGTCCCCGATGACGCCAGTACGCTCGAGCGTCGCGCCAACCTGCTCGATGCGGTGATCGAAGACGCCGCGGATCTCCGCGCCAAGCTGGGCGCGGCCGACAAGGTCAGGCTCGACGCACACCTGGCCCATCTCGACGAGATTCAGAGGCGGCTCGAGCTTGCTGCAGCGCCTTGCGATGCGCCGTTGTTCCCCGCCCAGTCCGAGGACCTGCACGTCAAGACGGGGATCATGGCCGACATGCTCGCGGTGGCGTTGTCCTGCGACCTGACGCGCGTGTTCTCGTTCATGCTCACCTCGCCCGCCACAACCCACGTGTTCTCGAACCTCGGGGTGCCCGACGGGATGCACAAGACGTGTCACGACGGCGAGTGGGAGCGGGTAAGGGCGATCACGCAGTACCAGATGGAGGCGTTCGCCATCTTGCTCGACCGCCTCTCGACGACCCTGGACCCAACCGGAGCGAGCCTGCTGGATAACGGCCTGGTGTTTGGCACGTCGGAGTACGGCGAGGGCTGGCAGCACGGCACCAAGGAGCTGCCGGCTCTACTTGTCGGCGGCGCGTGTGGAGCCGTCAATCGCGGCGTGCACGTTCGTGAGCCCGACGGCAACTTCAGCAAAGTGCACGTCACGACGCTGCGCGCGTTGGGGATCGACACCGATAGCTATGGGTTCAATGGCGGCGAAACGACCGAGCACCTCACTGGAATCCTGGCCTAGAGTGCACCTCGATGCAGTCTAGGGCCGCCCTCGCGTTCATGCTGGCCGCTGCCGGGCTGCTCGCATGCACGGGCGGCGACGACTCGGCCGAGCCGTTTGGACAGGTCGGGACTGCTGGCGGCGCCACCACGGCAGCAGTGGGATCGAGCGGCACCAGCTCGATCTCAGCGGGCAGTGGAGATTCATCCAGTGGGCCCGGCGACCCGACCCTACAACCCATCGTCTGCGAGGCGCCCGAGGTCGCGTGTGGTGTGACGTGTGTGGACCTCGACAGCGACCCCAACAACTGTGGCTTGTGTGGGCGTTCCTGTGTCATCACCAACGCGCAAGCGGCATGTGCCGCGGGCGAGTGCATGCTGGATTCGTGCGACCCCGGTTTCTCCGACTGCGATGGATTGCTCGAGACGGGCTGCGAGGCGGCTGTCGACTGCAGCGCCAGCGCCTGCGAGACCGCATGCGGCAGCACGGGCACGCAGTCGTGCGACGACTCGTGCGCGCCCATTTGTGTGCCCCCCGTCGAGACCTGCAACGCTATCGACGACGACTGCAACGCGGCATGCGACGAGGGCCCGCTGCCGGCATGCCGCGCAGGAGTGCATCGATCGTACTCGCCGACCCTCGGTCATTTCTATACGACCGACCGGACCGAGGCTTCGTCGGGCGACTTCACGCTCGAGGCAGCGAGCTTCTTTCATCTGTACGTCGATGCGGTCGACGGGCTCGTTCCGCTGTTTCGCTGCCTCAAGGGCAACGGCCGACGCTTCTACACCTCGTCGATCGACTGCGAAACGACGGGAGCGCCTGAGCTCACCGTAGGCTTCATGTCCGCCGAAGCGCGGTGCGACTCCTCGCCACTGTACCGCGTCTACCAGGCCGGCTCCGACTCACACTTTTACACGACGAGCGCGGCGGAGCGGGACAACGCGGTGGCCAACTTGGGCTACACGGACCAGGGCGTCGCGGGCCACATCTGGCTCGCTCCGTGATCTCGGCGACGCGAAGTCTACGGTCTTGCGAGCACTGGCTCGCCAGCATAAGCTCGTTGGTGGTGGTTGAGCGTCGTGGTTGATTGGCGAGTCGGTTCGGGTCTGGTCGTTGGCTGCTTGGCCAGCGGGCTGCTGACGTCCGCTTGCTATAGCGGCGTGGATCCAGAGTCCGTGGCCGCGACCGAGTCGGAGGGCGCGGGATCTGATCGCGGGAGCGACGGCGGTGGCGGTAGCGCTACCCCGAGCGACGGCGACGGCGGACCGGGCGGCGGTCCTGACGATGGTCCAGATGACGGGCCGGGTGATGGGCCAGCCGACGGGCCAGACGACGGGCCAGCCGACGGGCCCAACGACAGCACGGGCGAGACGACGTCCGGCGAAAGCGGCGAGCCGCCGGTCGACGAGGTCGAACAGATGTGCGCGCGCTGGACAGCAGACCGCAGCGATCTGTCGGAGGGGTCGTGGAGCGGTGACGTGGGCACCTGCGAGTCGGGCGACACGTCGGAGACGGGTCGCGCCAACGCGCTGCGACTGGTCAACTTGTATCGCTGGATGGCAGACCTGCCGGAGGTCAGCGACGAGGCCTCGCGCAACGAGGGCGCCCAGGACTGCGCGCTCATTATGGACGCCAACAACTCGCTGTCGCACGACCCCCCGATGGGCTGGTCGTGTTGGTCCTCGAGTGGTGCCAGCGCGGCGGGCAGCAGCAACATCTCCTCGGGTCAGGGCGTCCTTTCGGTCGACATGTACATGGTCGACTTCGGCAACGCCTCAACGCTGGGGCACCGCAGGTGGATCATGTCCAACTCGTTGGGTCCCATCGGTCTGGGCTCCACGTCGGGCTCGTCGTGCATGCACGTCATCGGCGGCAACGGCAGCGCGGGCGCATCGTGGACGGCATATCCGTCGCCGGGCCCGTTTCCGCTCGAGGCGTTCGACATCCTGCCGTTTGGCGACACGCTCGACCAGACCGGCTGGTCGGTGCAGAGCGACTCGATAGAGCTGGGCGGCGCGTCGGCCTCGATCACCGCCAACGGCGAGGACCGGCCGGTGAGCGTCACGACATTGTCGCCTGGCTACGGCAGCGGATCGGCGATCTCGCTCATCCCGCAAGGTTGGACAGCGCAGCCGGACACGAACTACCACGTTGAGGTCGTCGCTGGCGGCGAGACGATAAGCTACGACGTGTACGTCGTGGACTGCTGACGCCCGAAGGCGACGCACGGCTCACACCGAGCACACGGCGATCTTCAGAGGCGGGCGGCCGTCAAAGCTCGGGAAGTCGGCCTCGGGTTCGAGGATGTCGACCTGCTTGAGTGGTCGCCCCGCCTTGGCGGCAGTACGCTTCAGCCCGTCGAGCCAGTCGTCCAGCGCGACGGTAGGCACGTGATTGGTCGCCAAGATGCTGCCGCCGTCGGCGACCGCCAACAGTGCTGGCTTGAACAAGGACGCATAGTCGCGCACGACGTCGACGGCTCCCCATGGGGTCTTGGCCCATCGTGGCGGATCGAGCACGACGACGTCGAACGCCTCACGGGCGAGGGTCTTGTAGGTCGGACGACGACCCTTGCGTCCGCCTACGGGCAGCCCAGCGAGCTGGCGCATCGCGGGGAACACATCCGACTCGAGCTGCACCATCTGCACGCCGTTGAGGTCTGCGTTGGTGGATCCGACGGCCAGGGCCGACGACGCAAAATCTACATTGAGCACTCGACTGGCGCCTCCGACAGCGGCCGCGACTCCGATGCCACAGGTGTACGAGAACAAGTTGAGCACCGACGTGGCGGCACGTTCACGCATCCACGTGCGGGCCACGCGGAAGTCGAGGAACAGCAGCGGGTCCTTGCCTCGGTGGCGTGGCCTGACGTCGAACTTCACCCCTCGTTCGATGCCGACGGCCTCGGTCGGTACGGGTTGGGTACTGCCTCCGCCTCCGCGCTGGTTCCACACGGGTACGAGATCCCAGGGGACTACGTCGGCCAGCGCCGCGAGTACGCCGTCCTGCAGCGGGTCGCGCCAGGTCTGCACCAACAAGACGGGTCCATAGCGATCGACGGCCACACCAGGCCAGCCTTCGCTGACGCCGCTGAGCAGCCGGACACAGTCCGTGTCGGTCAGCGCTGCAAAAAGATCGGCGCGGCGGTCGAGGCCAGCCTTGAGCAGGTCGGCAGCGCGAGAGGGATCCATCGAGGCACTATACGTGCGCGGCGGCCCGAGGCTATGGATGGTCGCTACAGCCGCAGCGCGAGGCCGGCGCTCGGCGTTGCGCGGGCCCAGCCGGGCGCCACGATGATCTCCGACGCTTCTGGCTCGGCGCTCGCGCGGTACGTGGTCCGCTGAACCCAGAACTCGGCCGCGACGGACGCGAACAGCTCAACGTTTGCCCCCGCGATGAATCCGATCCGTCCGCGCGGCGCAAAGGCGAGCGAGGTCACCGTCTGCGGACGCCAAACCGGGGAGAGCTGGGTGGGGACATAGTCCCGCCGAACCGTCGGGTCCACGAGCAGGAGCCCTTCGGCCCCGACGCGGACCCGTCGCCAGCGCTGGTCGTATCCGAATGCGGCGTGCACGGGGTGGCGTGCGAGCTCGAGCAGGCCATCGTGGGTTTGAAACAGCGCGCGGCGGTAGGCGGTATAGCCGAGCTCGACGTGCGGCCCCTTAGGCCAAGTCCAGCCCGCCGAAAACGACACGCCGTCCAGCCACGCTTTGTCCCGTGCGTAGGTCGTGCCGGAGTAGGCCAGAGCGAGCCGTGCCTCGCCGCGTTCGGGAGTGCCTTTGTCGGGCGGAGCGGGTGGCTTCGTGGATGCCACCTGCGGCCGCGGACAAGAGACGGGCTCTGTCTCCTGTGCAACCACGGCAGACGGCGTCAGCGGGACGCGAGTCATCGGAAGCGGTTGTTCCTGGTCGACCGCGGCCGCGAGCTCTTCGCTGACGCGGTGCAGTGATGCCAGCGAGCGCTTGCGATCTCTGGGCACGACTGGAACGGAGCGCTGGTAGACGGCAGCCTCGAACGGCCGCACGAGATAGAAGAAGAAGTTGGTACTCCCCTCTTCGATCCACAGGACGGCCGTACCCCCGTGTCGCGCCACGAGGCGTTGCGCGGCCGCGTGGCGATCCTCCAGGGTGCCGTAAACCGCAGTGTTGGCGGTGATCACACGAACGCCGCCGCGGTCGAGCGCCTCGGCGAGACCGGCACGCCAGCTTGCGTTCGGCCGCGCGACGAGGACAAACGGGGCCTTGCTCGTGGACTGCGACTGCTCAGCGGCGGGCCGCTGTGGGGTGGACGAACCGGGCAGAGCGCACAACAAACTTAGAGCATGAAGTAGATAAGCAATGCTCTTTGATACCGAGTGGCGCCACGGTTGTCACCGTGACGAATATGTCGCGACGCGACCTACTCGACTGCGACAGCAAACGAGATCGCGGAGACGGACTCGACAAAGTCATTGGGCGCGACGGAGAACGTCGCGCTGTAGCCATTGCCAGGGGTCAGCGTGAGGCCGCTGGGAGTCTCGTTGTAGAACATCAACGTGGCGGACGTGCGGTCGGCGTCGAGTACCCAGGTGAACTCCCCGGGGGCTGCCGGCGTACCACCTGCGTCGTCCAGGGCCGTCCCCACGTTGAGATCGACCGACGCTTGGTTGGCATCCGAAGCGACGATGACCGAGACCGCGCCACTCATTTCATCTTGGAACTCGCCGTCGTCAACTTCGGGCACGGGTTCGCTGAATGCGACCTCGAGCGAGCCGACGCTCCCGGAAACCGAGACCTGAACGCCCTGGGTGAGCGCGCCTTCGTCGACGACGCCGCGCGCATCGGTCACGACGGTCGTGCCGTCGTCGTTGCAACCGCTCGACGGCATCAGACTGGCGACGAAGCAACCCACAAGAAGAACACGCGTGACGTTCACGCAGATACGGTATTCCGTCTCGCGCTGAGACGCCAGGTTCAGCAAACCGGCCAGCTGGCCGAACGGCGATTCGTCCCTGGAGCGAGGCGGTCGTCGCAGGTTGTCCTACTGCCGCTGGCGCGACAAACGCGTGCGGGCACGCGGCCTGCGCCGTGCAGCGCGCGAGATCCGGCCCGAAAGTGAGCTGAAGTTTCGTCTCGTGTGCTGCGACCCGCGCACCCTGGGCCCGTCGTACAAGTACGGCCGGCTGCGTCTGGCGGCCTACGGGTTGAGGTGATGGGAGTCGGTCTTCCAGTACGTCTGCGCTTTGCACTCAAGTATGCCGCCGATGGCGGGGTGTTTGTGGTCGCGGTGGCGCTCGCGTACCTGCTGCGGTTCGACCGGTTCCCGTCGGGGGTTTTGGGTTCGCAGGCGTGGGCGATGGTGGCGGTCTTGCCGCTGGCTCGACTTGCCGCGGGTCGGCTCTGCGGCACCCACCGAATCAGCTGGCGCCTGATGGGGCTGTCCGACGCGATCACATTGATCCGCGCGACCGCCTCGGTCACAGCACTGCTGCTCGCCACTCGCTTGCTCATGCCATGGCTTGCTCCAGGCTGGGCGGTTGTGCCGCTCGGGGTCATCGCGCTCGAGGGGCTTGCGTCGCTCAGCGGTGTCTTTGCCATTCGAGTTGCGATGCGCCTGGCCGACGAGCGGCACGCCCGGGCGCGCAACCTCGGACCCGTGACCGCGGTGCGCAGGCGCGCAATCTTGGTGGGAGCCGGGCGCGCAGGTCGTACCGCAGCGCTCGAGCTCCGGCAGCGGCCGGATGCGGGGTTCGAGCCCGTCGCGTTTCTCGACGACGATCCCACACGCGCCGGGCAGGTGATCGAGGGCGTGCCCGTGCTGGGCACAACCGCCGACGCCGAGGCCGTTGCCGCACAGGTCTTCGCGCAAGACATCATCATGACCATGCCGTCGGCGTCGCCCGAGCGCACGCGTCGAATCGTCGAGCGCTGTCGCGTGACAGGGCTGCCGCTGCAAACCGTCCCTGGCTTGTACGAACTCATCTCTGGGGCGGTGGGCATTACGCGGATTCGCCCCGTGAAGGTCGAGGCGCTGCTGGGCCGCAGCGTTGTCGAACTCGACAATCTCGCGGTGCAGCGCGTCGGCGGAGCCTTCGCGGGCAAGCGTGTCTTGGTGACGGGCGCAGGCGGATCGATAGGATCGGAGCTGTGTCGGCAGTTGGCCGCGCTGCGCCCCGCGCAGCTCATCTTGGTCGAGAACAACGAGAACAACCTGTTCGAGATTGAGCAGAGCATGCAGCGCGTGCTCGGTGACCGCACCGTCGCTTGCCTGGTCGACGTGCGCGAGGAGGCTCAGGTGCGGGGCGTGTTCGCGGCCTATGAGCCAGAGGTTGTTTTTCACGCGGCTGCGTTCAAGCACGTGCCGATGATGGAGCGTCACCCCGAGGCGGCGATCAGCAACAACGTCGGCGGGACTCGGGTCGTCGTCGAGGCCGCACATCGTCACGGCGTAGAGCGCTTTGTGCTGATCTCGACGGACAAGGCCGTCAATCCGACGTCGGTCATGGGGGCATCCAAGCGGGTGGCCGAGCTCGTGGTGCATGGCGAAGCGGCGGGCGGCAGCCAGGGCACGCCGCCGAGCTCCACACGGTCCTGCGCCGTCCGGTTTGGCAACGTGCTGGGCTCTCGAGGCTCGGTCCTGCACACGTTTCGCACGCAGATCGAGCGTGGTGGCCCCGTGACGGTGACCCATCCCGAGGTCACGCGGTTCTTCATGACAATTCCCGAAGCGGTCCGATTGGTCCTGCAGGCGGGGGCGCTGGGCACGGGAGGGGAGACGTATCTGCTCGACATGGGCGAGTCGGTTCGGATTTTGGACATGGCGCGTCAAATGATCCAACTCGCAGGGTTGACCGAAGCCGAGGTCCCGATCCAGATCGTGGGACTCCGACCGGGTGAGAAGCTACGTGAGGAGCTGCTGCGCGATGGCGAGACTTCGACGCCCAGCGGGGTTGCAGGGATCAACCTCGCGCGCGCGGCCGATGCCAGCGATGCAGAGCTGGGTGCTTGGGTGGTTGCGCTGGAGCGGGCCGCCGCCGTGCACGACGTCGCCGGGATCCGCTGCATTCTCGCGCGGCTGACCGGCTACTGTGAGCCGGGCGCGACGGCCACCGACTACGGGGCCAGCGAGAGTCAGATCGCCGCGCTGGTCGCCTCGGCCTGAGCGTTCACGCTGGTGTCATGGTGGATGGTCGGCCCACCATCAAGCGTCGCGCGCCCGTCGCACTGACCGCTTGCATCAGCTCTCCGAATGCGTCCACGGGCGCCGAACCGAAGTCGAGCGTCAGAGCCACGCCACCGCCCGGCAGCGCTGTGGGATCGCCGAGGAAATGCACGACGTCCTTGAGCCCGTCACTATCGCCCGCCGCTTCGAACTGCCGAAGAAACCACGCGGTCAGGGCCGCCCAATCGGGATTGTCCGGCAGGCCCTCCAGCCGCAGGCCGCACCAGTCCCACTGGAACGGATCGACGTGGATGTCCATCCCGCCGTCCCACTCCATCGACACGGGCTCAAAGGTGACCAAGCGCTTGGTCTCGACGGTGATGGATTCTTGACCCGTGCCGTCCGCAGCCACGACCACCAGGTCGACGCGGGTGGGGAGGACCAGCTCTCCGTCGGTCACCGCGTTGCCGTCGGCGTCCCGGAGCGCGGGCTCGTAGACGACGCGCCCGGCATCGGCATGCTGCGCAGCCGCGGCGTGCAGCGCGTCAACGGTCAGTCCGCGGATCTTCTCGATGAGCTCCCCCAGGTTCACGCGCGCAGGGTACCCGCATCGTGGCGAGTCCGCAGGCCAAGGCATGAGGGATCGGCGGCGCCGCTGCGTCCGTGGCCAGGGGCCCTAGAACTCGCGGTCTTCGTCAAACCATGCCGCGAGCTCGGCGTCCGTGGCCTCGACTGGGCTCGCGTCGGCCAGCGTGTGGAAAGCCGAGAAAATGTGCTCTCGCTCAATGGTCTCCAGCCGATGCTTGGCACCCAGCGCGTTGAAGGCTCGGACAAACTCGACCATCTCGCGGTGGTAGCCGTCGCGATCGTCTGCGGCCAGCTTGCTCACCCGGCCGTAGCTCTGTCGATAGATCTTGCAGGCAGCCTTGGCGAGCCTTGCGTTGTCGTCGACCCAGTTGTTGAACGGGTTGTCGGCGTTTGCGGCGAGCCACGCGTCGGTCTTGGCGCCGCGGAGATCCACGTGAGGGATTCCTTTGAGCCGCTTCTTGAGGACGGCCGCGTGGCTCTTGCGCAACGTGACGAACTCCACCGACTCGAGCTTGGGCAGCACCGCGGCCTCAGGGAAACGCTCGGGTTCCATCGCATAGCACTCCGTGATGCGCAGGCGCTGGAGATGGACGAGGCTCTCAACAGCCTCGAGGTCATGCACCTGGCCGCCCTTGAGGTTGACGGTGAGTCGTTCGAGATTCGAGTAGCCGAGGGCGCCTATCGTGAGCTCGGGCGGCGACATCAGGCTCAACGCCGTGAGCGCGTCCAAGCCAGTGATGGCGGGCATCGGGTTGGGGCTAGCGAGATCGTGCAGTGACAGGTGTAGACCACGGCCGCGCGTCGCGTGGTGAACAGCAACTGCCTGGCCCTGGTAGCCCCTGAATTCGAGTCGGCGGAGGTCGTCGGGCAGGTGCAGGCTCAGCGGCCCGCCGCCGACCTCGACGACGAGCTTGTCGAGCCCGCAGCGAGATAGGTCGATCTGCGTGCATCCGTGAGCGCTCCAATGAAGTTCGCGCAGCAACACACGGCTTGCGATGTAGTCGACCACAGCCGTGTCTGTGCCCGCGTACTCGATAGCGCTCAACATGCCAAACGCGTCGAGCACCGACCAGTCCAGTGGAGCGGCTGGGGGAACGGGTAGCGCCAGGCCCGGGCCAATCCGCGCGCTGCTCATCGCCCGACCGGCCTCGTGAGTCGTACCTCCGAGGCTAAACGTTACGCGCTGTCCGCGGTTGCGCTTGGCGTCCTTGTACGCTTTGGCCTCGCTCGCTGGCACGACGGTGTCCCACCAATGCTGCTGCAGCAGGCGATCGCTGAGACCCAGCCACGAGCCGTAGCTGCGCGCCTCGTCGGTGAACGCTGCGAGCGGCTCACGCACCCCGATGGGAACAAATTCCGGAGGCGGCACGGGGTCCACGATGAGGCGCTGGGGCGACGCTTCCCACGAATGATGATTCAGGATCAGGACGGATACGCCCTCGAGCGCGTCCAGCGTCGGCATCGCATCACCGATCCAGTCGAGGGCAATGACCTCGTAGCCACCGTCGGAGTGGGCGCGGAGCA
>Ga0316189_10001647_pt1 | contig 22126 bp, 19 predicted proteins | sample LowCovwburrow_MG_FD_204930 | JGI IMG/M metagenome (GOLD analysis project Ga0316189, IMG submission 204930) | Coastal sediment microbial communities from Maine, United States - Lowes Cove worm burrow | ecosystem: Environmental > Aquatic > Marine > Coastal > Sediment | place: USA: Maine... | reverse complement strand
TGCGCGGTGTCCGCCTGGGAATCCATATACCCGAATTGACCTCCATGCAGGTGCGGGCCGTGTTCGAAGCGGCCTGCGAGGTGGCCAGGGAAGGCATCGAGGTCCATCCGGAGGTGATGATTCCCCTCACCAGCCACGTGAACGAACTCACGGTGCAGCGCGGCATCCTGGAAGCAGAAGCCCGCAAAGTGATGACCGAGCAGGGGGTCGAAGTCGATTACAAATTTGGAACGATGATCGAGATTCCCCGTGCGGCGCTGACGGCCGACCAGATCGCCGGTCAGGCTGAATTCTTCTCATTCGGCACCAATGATTTGACCCAGACGACATTCGGTATTTCTCGCGACGATGCCGAAGCCGGATTCCTGATCGAGTATATGGAACAGGACATACTGCCCGACAATCCCTTTGCCACCATCGACCGGGATGGGGTCGGGGCTCTGATGGCCATTGCCGTTCAAAAGGGACGCAGCGTTAAACCGGACCTGGAGTGCGGCATCTGCGGAGAACACGGGGGCGACCCGAAGTCGATCCAGGTGTGTCATGAACTCGGCTTGACGTATGTGTCCTGCTCGCCGTTCCGGGTGCCGATCGCACGGTTGGCCGCCGCTCACGCGGCTTTGAAGGAAAAAGAAAAGCCTAAGAGCTCTGATTCGTAATGACGAGGTTACGTCAATTGATAACGTGATTTGATAAAATCGATGACATCCTTCAACCGGCTAAACTGGCTCAACCGACTCAACCGGCCCAACTTAGAATATCTTTTCTCCGGTGCGGCGGCTCTCTTCTTGACGGCGTTCCTTTTCTTCTACTGCGACCAGTTTCTCAAGATTGTCGACATAATAGATGACCAACTGGTATTCTTTGTCGCCGCGCCAGGTCGGAATTATGGAGACCAGAAGCACATCCTGACGATCACTCCAAAAGAAAAACCGCCCTTCGTCCGCGGGTTGATCAATCGCCTGCGGGCTGCCGTATTTCTCTTCCAGCGTTCGGATAATATCGGAAAGGTCACGGGAGCGGACCTGAATAAAGAGCGGTTTTCCGGTGATGTTTGAAAAGACCAGCTCGACATACCTAAAGGGCAGGTTTTCTTTGACGGCATAGCGGTACATGAGTTTGACGGTGTCGTGCTCGACCCGTTCGCCCGCCGGCGTGTTCAATCGCTGGTTCAGGTCGTGAAGAATGGGGAATTGGCGCTGCAGAAAACCTCTGGCATTGAATTCCAGGTCAATGGTGCTGCGGTATGTGATCGCGTCGGGGCCCAGATTCTTCCGCAACCGGTCCCGCAGTGCATCCGAGAAGACGGTTTCGGCTCCGACGTCAAAAAAGGTGATACCTTCCGTCTGGCTCTGGGAATAATCGGGTGATTGATCGTCCGCCGAACAGGACAGCAGCATCACTGCCGTCAACCCCGACAAAAACAATCGCAGAAAGCGATGACGAGTGGCTATGCTCCTGTAGAAACGCATCCGTTTCGCTTACCCTCCAGTTTTCGAATCGATCTCGATGTTCCGGCGCACCTACCGGCGGCCGGATCTTCAAGTCGACACCGCTTTACTGCCGCAGTGCGCGAGAACGACTTCCGGCGCCATAATCGACACGGGCGAGCCGGAAACAACTACGGTAGCAAACATAAAATATCTTCCCGGGCATGTCAAGACAACCCCCAAAGCTTCAGGGCCCGCTGCTGTGGCTCCTCTGACGCTCTTTTGAGACGACCGCCGAAACGAAAAACGCTTGAACTTGACCGCTAAAACCGCTAAGACAGCCGAGAACCGACAGCTTCCCCGCGGTTTGTTGGTTATACGACCGGCCGCCGCTTTTCAGATACCGATGGTGAAAATGACGACCAAAGAAGCCATATTGGCTTTTTCGCAAAGCGAAAAGATCAAGTCCGGTATTATCTGGGTAACCCAGGCGTTGGGGGTGCTCTCCGGCCTGCCGGAGAAGAACCGCAAGAGCGCCGAACGAATTGCGCATGTGTTTATCGGGCTGATGCTCGGTGACGTCCACCTGGCCGTTAAAGTTACCGCCGACCCGACGTGGCGGGATGTCGAGAAAAACATCGACCTGGCGCTCGTCATGCTCGATTCGGGCGTGTCACAGGAAGCCGGGTACCATCTGACGCGCGCCCTGAGCCACGTCACCGACATCGGACAACGGTCGATGAATGAGCTGAGGGACAGGGGGCTTTTGTGAGACCGCGTTTCTGCAAAAAAGACGTCTTCCTTAAGTTTTACAGCCCTACCCGCCTTCAGCGGACGGGCGACTCATACGACGCACGACGTCCTCGATGTGGAACGGAAAAACGCCCTGTGGCCGGTCCGCGATATAGCGTGCCAATGTCTGTTCGATAACCGGAAAGGCCAAATCTTCCCACGGTATCTCTTTTTCCTCGAACAGCCGCACTTCGAGGCTCTCCTTGCCGGGTGAAAAGTTCAGCCCGTTCAGCTGTGCCCGGAACATCAGGTAAATCTGGTTGACGTGGCAGATGTTATACAGCCCGTAAGGGATCAATTCGTGCAGCGCTGCGCCGGCTTCTTCGAGTGTTTCGCGCCGGGCACCTTCTGTAACCGTCTCGCCGTTTTCAAGGTAGCCGGCCGGAAGCGTCCACCAACCATACCGGGGCTCGATCGCCCGGCGGCAGAGCAGAATTTTGCCCTGCCACTGAGGCACGCAGCCGACGACCATTTTAGGGTTTTGATAGTGGATCGCGCCACAGGCAACGCAGCTGTAGCGCGAACGGTCGTCTCCCTCGGGGATCCGCAGGGTCACGGGCGCACCACAATGGCTGCAAAAATTCATCCGTCACCGTCTTGAAATCGTTGAGTATGAAAGGGGACAGTCGAGCGCATCAGGGAGTCATCCATATGTAATCGGCATCTCTGTTGTCCACGAGGTCCTTTTCGATGCTGCCGGGCACTTCCGGCAGAAAAACCGTCAGGGGAATGGTCGCACGATTGCTGATCTGGGTGGCAATGGCCTGCTTGCGCACGTGGCCCGTTCCGGCCAGGATGACCATAACCGTGTCCGGATGCTGCGCGATATAATCGAGAGCCGTGACCGCCATGACAGTGTCCCAGACCATCTGGGCCTCACAAAAGTACAAGAAATTCATGTCGCCGTGGCCATGACCGCCGAATGCCTGTCGGATGAAATCCATATACTCTTTGTCCACCCGACAGGCGACGTTGCCCAGATAGCCTTTCTGGTCCTCCGAAAGGGACTGGTAGCCAGTGCGGGCCACTTGCCGGGTGATGTCGCTCGGAACATTCAGCCCGATGACCGGAATCCGGTTGTCCCTGGCGTACAGCAGAATCGGGCTGTAAAGGGACCACGGAAAACTCCAGTTGGCGTCGTAAATTTTCTCGAACGCCGCTTCATCGATCTTGCCGGCCACCCAGAGGTCGAGCTCCGGCTGGCTGTCGCGGCGGAACATTTCCATTCCAACCGCCACCTTCATGCCGGCTTCGTGGAGCATCCGGATCACCTGCAGCTGCATCCGGTGATGATTCTCATCGGTGTGGTGCTCGCCCACCAGGATGACACGATCTTTTTTAAGCTGCGGGAGCACCTTTGCAAGCGTGGTCTCCGTACCTCGGTTAACATCGAAAATCCGCTGATCGAGACTTTTATGACTCGCCGCACAGCCGCCGCCAAGCAGTAAAAGGACCAATAAATAACTGAAGAGTCTTCTTCTCATCGTTTTTTGCTTCTCCATCAAGTGGAAGTAAAGCTGGAATCGACTATTCCTTGATCCTCAGTCAAACACCCGAATAGGGTGTCATGGATGAAGCGGCCGAGGGCCGCCTTTTCACCTTGCCAAGAGGACCGAATTTAAGTCATTTCGTGAACCGGCCGACCGTTCGGTTTCGCCGGGACTCCAGCGATGGATCAAGGGTGAGGCCAGCGTGGGCCAGACGCCTTTGGCCTGATTCTGTCCCCGGCTGAAAGCCAGGTAGCTGTATGAGCCATAATGGGTAATTTTGCGGGCAACCAGTTCCGCGTATTCGGATGACAGCGGGAAAAAAAGGGCCGTCGCCCGCCGGGTCCCACCGGATGGCGCGAACACGCCGAAAAAAACATCCGCCGGATTCTTGTAAGTCACTCCTTCCATCTCGAACGACTGCTTTGTCAAGGTCACCCTTCCGTCCACTGCGGACAGCAGGTCGGCTCTGCTGGGGAGTCCGATCAGCAGAAGGTCGCTTTCTCCAATGGCGTTCACATCGAGCCGATCTTCGGCCACCACCCGGTAGTTCTCCACCCCCAGCGACTGCAGCAGCGTATCGGCCGCTTTCTTGATGTCACCCGCCAGGTCAGCGGCCGTGATAACCACCAAGGATGAAGCGCTTTTGATCGTATTGATCGAGGGCGGAATTTCCGACGGATAGAGTCTTCTGAACAGATTGTAATCCGGATCGACCGTCAATGCGACCGGGAGGCCCGTCGCATCCAACACAAAGGGGGCCTTTTTTCCACCAACGTCGAGTCGTCGGACAACGGCCGCGCCGGCAGCGGCCTCCAATACGAGCGACACGTTGAAATCAAAGTCCGACGTCGCTTGTGAGACGGCGCCCGTGACCGACCATCCACTGCCGGCCGGCATGGCGGCCACATCTTCCAGCGCCGGCAGCGGGGCCCCGCTGCGATCAACCCACTGTCGGAAGAAAACGTTCAGGTCCGTGCCGGAGCGGCGCTCGAAGCTCTCGCGCAGCTGTTGCCAGGATGCAGGCCGGAATAGATATTTTTGATAGATATCTCTCAGGGCGCCCCAGAAGGCCTCCTCGCCTATAAAGCGACGCAACATGTGAAAGACCATGGCACACTTGTCGTAGCCGATGACCTTGGTGACGGGGTTGAAGCGACTCTGAAACCGGCTGATCGGAAAATCGTTTGCAGGGGTCACCAGTGTGGCATAGTTGCGCAGGATCTTTCGGCGGTACTCACGCGCCGCCTGTTCGGATTCGCGTTCTATGTAAAGGTAGTCGGCAACGTAGGTGGTCAGGCCTTCGGACCAGTTGCCGCCGGCGCTATCCACGTAGACGCCGTTGCCCCACCAGCAGTGGGCAATTTCATGCCCGAGACTGGTATCGATAATGAAAGGCAGCCGCAGGACCCGGCTACCCAGCAGCGTGTAGGAAGGAAAACCGTAGCCGGTGGGGAAAAAATTCTCCACCACGGCGAACTTGTCAAAGGGGTAAGGACCGAACAAACTCTCGTAAAGCCGCAGATATCGGCCGGTCGCGGCGATATAAGGCCCTGACAGATCGGCGCTCTGCGTTAGAAAATAGGTCGCCGCCGTCACCCGGCCGATGGTTTCTTCACGCACCTGATAGCGGGCCGCCGAGAGCGAGAGCCCGCGAACAGGATGGTCGATCGCCCATTTGGAAAAGGTTCTGCCCCCGTTGGTGCGGTGCCCGAGACTGCGCCCGGCGGTAACGGCGACCACCCCGACCGGCGCTTCAACGTTCAGGCTGAAGGTGACCCGCTCGGCATCGATGTGCGGATACCAGCCGGCACCATAAAGGAGCAACGTACCCTGGGGTGAGATGGTGCCGCTGACGCCATAGCCCGGGTTGTCGGTGTTGGCCGGCATGACGGGGACCGGGTCGTCGAAAACGGCGGTGTACTTCAGGCTGATTCGAAGCGGATCGCTTGCCTTCCCTTTGACCGGTTTCAGATGCAAACGGCCGTTTTCGAAAGAGAATGGCGCCGGCCTGTCGTCGACCAGGAGGTTGAGTCCGGTGGCCTTTTCGCTTAAATAAAGCACTACGTCGGCAGGTGCGGCCGGCCCGATTGTAATGGTGTCGAATCCTTCGAGCCGGTTTTCGGCCGGATCCAGAATAATCTGCAGATCGTGGTGCACATCGAGCGCTTTAACCGGAAAGGCGATCAATAAAATAAGACCGGCAATTACCATCGCCTGCAGCCTCACATAGTGTTTGCTATAGTCCATATTTCATGTCACTTAACGGTTATTGTCCTTGCCTTGGAAGCAGCACCGACTGTTTGTTTGATTTTTGGACCACTTTTTTTAAAACAATCTAATACGTCACGATCTCTTGTCAAAATAGACTCCTAATACGATGAGCTGACATCACTTTGCAAAAGTCTTTGACTTGACACGAGGGCATCAAATTTTTTATGACAGATAATCGGCATTGCCGCGAATGACGCGGTACATCCATCCGACCTGAAAATCTCTTGACTTTATCGTGATTTTTCACCGTGATACCGGCCCTCGGGCACCAACCGTCCGATTATGGCCGCATCGTTGTAACCGTTAAACCCATCAAACACCAATTTTTTAAGAAAGGAGCAACTGTAATGAGTCAGACCGAAAAAAACTTGTGGGATGCATTTGCTGGTGAGTCGCAGGCCAACCGAAAATACCTGGCATTTGCCAAAAAGGCGGATAAGGAGGGCTACGCCCAGGTGGCCAAACTCTTTCGCGCCGCCGCCGAAGCCGAGACGGTGCACGCCCACACCCACCTGCGGACCCTCAAGGACGTCAAATCGACCGCGGAGAACCTGAAAGCCGCGATTGACGGTGAAACCCACGAATTCAAGAGCATGTACCCCGAAATGATCGAAACGGCCAAGAAGGAGGGAGACAAGACCGCCGAGCGCAGTTTCACCTATGCCAATGAAGTCGAAAAAATTCACGCCGCGCTTTACCAGAAAGCCCTCGACCAAATGGACAAACTCGAGGAAGCGGACTATTACATCTGCTCAGTTTGCGGTTACACCTGCGAAGACCAGCCACCGGATGTCTGCCCGGTCTGCGGTGCATTGGCCAAGGCCTTTTTCAAGAGTGAGTAACCCCGGAAGTCGGTCGTTGGAGGCCCTTGCAACAACTCTGCCCGACCGTCTCGCCCCGCCCGCCACCGTCTTGAAACCACGCCGGTGGCGGGTCGTATTTCCCTCCTCTCGTCCGCCGGACGGTACTGGAGACGCCCCCTCACCACCGTTTTTCACCCGATCACCTCGATCGATCGAGCAGTTATAAAGATAGGTCCGTAGGGTTCATGAAAGCGTAAGTTCGCAATTTTGAGCGTTGAGGCGCCCGGCCGGCAAGGCGTGAAAACGCAGGAATATCTGGATATTCCGAGTTTTCGCAACGCGACCGGACGGGCTGCATTGGCGTCGAAAATGTGAAGTTATTTTTGAGTGAGCCCTCAGTACGAACCTTGATTCCGACGGCATCAGTATTTAGCTTACAATGTCAAATTCTACTAAATAGTGCCCTTCAACGGCTTTATGAAGAGCAATAATAAGTTTCCGATTCAGAAATGTGCCACTTTCTGCACGTTCAAGGAAATCAAGGAATTGCGCGGAGGCGTACTTGTGTACGCCGCACAAAGGATTCCGCCGATTGACGCCGAAATTGCGGAAAAGGGCCATTTATGGACGGAAACTAAACAGAATGCCATCGGAAAGATAAAATGCCAAAATCAACATCCCATCCAACCAATACGGTTCAACAGTCGACCCTGATCGGTGTAGCGGTGCTCTGCCTTGCCGTGGGGTTTCTCGGCGGTGTCGTTTTCAGCATTTACAAGTCGACCGGAGTCGCCCCGGTCGCCGTGCCGACGGCGGCACAGCCGGATATCGGCGACCGGGCGCAGGAGCTCGACCGCCTGACCAAAGAAACCGCTCAGAACCCCGGCAATAGTGCGGCCTGGACCCAGTTGGGCAACCTGTATTTTGACACCAACATCCCCGAGAAGGCCATTTGGGCTTACCAGAAATCCCTCGAAATAGACCCCGCCAACCCGGACGTCTGGACCGACCTGGGTGTCATGTATCGACGCAGCAACCAGCCGCAAGAAGCGCTCAAGGCTTTCGATGAGGCCATCCGGCTCGATTCCAAGCACGAGCCGTCACGGTTCAACAAGGGGATCGTCCAACTGCACGACCTCAACGATCCGGCCGCCGGAATCAAGACCTGGGAAGATCTGCTGGCGATCAACCCTCTGGCCATGGCACCCAACGGAAAATCGGTCGATGAACTGGTGGTCATTTACAAGAAAAACATTCAGAAGACGAAGTGACCGGGAAAGGAACTTCAATGCCCGTTCGAATGGGTTATGCGCTGCTGCTGAGTGCGGCGTTGCTGCTGCCGATCGCCTGCGGCAGCGGCGCGGAACAACCCGGCGGTGATCACCGGACGCGAAAACCCCTGACGGCGATCTCAGGCGAACAAGAGTTGACTCGGATCGTCACGGCCGCAGGCGAGCGGCTGCTCATGTTCGATTTTTATGCCGACTGGTGCCAGCCCTGCAAGGAACTGGAACCGATCCTTGAATCGATTGCCGTGCAGAAAGCGGATGTGGTCGATGTCTACAGAGTCAACTACGATGAAAACCAATCCCTGGCAGAACTCTTCGGCGTGCGCGGCATCCCCTTCGTCGCTTATGTCAAAAACCGGACCCTGGTCTACAGCCTGATGGGCCTTCGCCCCAAGGAGACCTATCTCGAGGCGATTGAGAGCTTTACGCGCCCGAGTGCAACCGTCGCAGAAAAGAGTTCCGGTGTTCGCCTAGATTTACCCGGGCTGCCAGCCTCTGAACCCATAAAACAGGGCGCCCAAGCCGAGTCCGCTGAAAAGCGCTGAAGCGATTGCAGTGCCCGCAATTCCACCCGCCATCCACACCGGTCCCCCAATCAACGCCCCCAGCACCCGGCCGAGTCCGGCCGCTGCCAGAACGGTGGACATCATGGTGGCCCGCTGCGACGGCATGAGCTCGGTGGCCAGGGACAAAAAGCAGACCATGGTAAATTCGAAGACCAGGAAGACGACAAAGAGTCCGGCCAAGGCCAGCGAAAAATGGCGGCCGGCCAGTGGCAAAATCAGATAGGTCAACATCGAAGTAAACAGACCGCCCGCCACGGCCAGCTTCAACCCGATTCGATCCGCCAGGGTGGCTGTCATAAGTTCGCCCAGGAGTTCCGCCAGACCGATCAGTCCGGTCCCCAGCCCCAGCCCCACCACACTCAGTCGGAACGACTGTTCGAGCCAGGCACCGTAGACCACGAACAGGTTGTCGTTGGCCACGCTCACGAAAAAAACGAAGCCCAGCGCTCCCTGGGCTTCTCGGTGCCGCGCGACCCGGCGCCAGGCTTGCCACATGCTCGCGCCGGGCGAATGAAGGCGGCGAACGCCCGCCTCCCGGCTCACCGTCAGCATCAGGGCCAGGAGCCCGAGAAGGCCGGCCGCGGCCAAGGCGAAAAATGGCGAGCGCCACCCGTAGCGGTCGATCAACAGGCCGATCAGCGGCACCGCGATCAGGGTGCTGCCAGCCCAGCTGAATTCCAGAACACCGATGACCAGACCCCGGCGTTCGAAGGCTATGTTTTCACCCGCATAGGCCTGAATCGCGGGGTCGAAGATGTTTTTGCCCAGTCCGGCCAGAAACAGGCAGACCAGCACAACACCATAATGCGGCGCCAGGCCGGCCGCCAGCATGCCGGTCACCAGCAGTCCCATGGCGGTCATCATCATCAGGCGGTAGCCGAAGCGGTCCGCCAGAGGCCCGAAAAGCATGCCCAGAACACCGGTGGCCTGGTTGACGGCGATCATCGACGTCACGGCGGTCAGAGGGACGCCCAGACCCCGGCTGAGCACCGGTGCGAAAGGATAAGCGAACCGTCGGGCAACATTCAAGAGAATGCGGCAGATCGTCGCGGCCAGTATAACGCCGATCATGCGGGGGCCGGGTTGCCCGGGCCCGTTTCCTTTGTTGAAACCATGCATGACGCACTCCTAAGGGAAAGAATCTTTGGGTTTTTACCACATGGAGCGGTTTGCGTAAACGACCCGTCCTGCAAGCAGATACGGCTATCAACGGCTGCTGTTGTGCAGTTGACTTTATTGAGACCCGTCCTTAGGTTCTTCCGCAACTCCTCAATTAGTGGTCATTAGCCGCAATTTGGTTTAAACGCTTATAGCCGCCACGATGCGTGAAAATGGCCCATTTGTTATTTGGATGCTTGGCGGTTTTCACTGAATTTCCCGGCCGCCGTATTCGGCCTATTGCCGGGTTCGACACTCGGCAAATAGATCATTGTCAGGATGCGATGAACACCTATACTGAAAACAACATTTATTATTTACCCCGCTTGCGGGAGTGCCAATCCGTGTTTTTGGACCGGACTCATGCCGGTCGATGTATAACCGATATGATCAAAGAATCGGATGCTGTTGTTTTGGGCATTCCGGCCGGCGGTATTCCGGTGGCAGCGGTCGTCGCCCGGGCCTTGGGACTTAGCCTCGATGTGGCGGTGGTGAGCAAGATCACCCTGCCATGGAACACCGAGGCCGGTTATGGTGCCGTGGCTTTCGATGGGTCCGTGATGCTGAACGAAGCCCAGATCGTCCGATCGGGCCTCAGCCGAAACCAGGTCCAGGCCGGGATCGACAAGACCCGAATCAAGGTTGCCGAGAGGGTAAGACGATTGCGGGGCGGAAAGCCGATGGCTGGTCTTTCCGATAAAACCGTCATTGTGGTTGACGACGGCCTGGCTTCCGGGTATACCATACGAGTGGCCGTTGAAGCGTTGGCCCGCTGTGGTGTAGGGCAAATTATCGTCGCCGTCGCGACCGGACACGCCCCTGCCGTTGAGGAGATCGCACGGCAGGTTCATGCGCTTTATTGCCCGAACGTCCGATCCGCCCCCCAGTTCGCCGTAGCCGATGCCTATGAAAAATGGACTGACGTTGCCGAATCTGAGGCCGAAACCATGCTGAAAACTGTCGACACCGTTTAGCCGGCGGAAACCCCTTTATAATGCCTTTCCCCGTGCCGGCGTCACACAAAAAAAACTCTTTTACCGAAAAAAATAAAATACCCGGCCTCGGCCGTGTCACAGATAGGAAATTGCCGGAATGGATTCAACGGATGCCTCTCCCATGAAGGCCGCATATACCCGCAAACATCTTTTTGGTCTGCTGGCGATACTCTGCTTGCTGCTGCTTCTGCCGGTCGGTGGCTACGCCGCGGAAAGCGACACCAAACAGGCGGTCGACGCATCGTTGCGCGAAGAGTTGGCCTATCTGCTCTCCTTTGTGGGATCCGACGCGGGCGGCGGCGAAACATTTCAGGTCGACAAAATCTCGGCCCTTCTGAGGTTTGTGACCAGCGCAAAGGACCCTCACCTGCTCTACCATGCCGGTACGTTCAACGGTGCCCCCTCCGCCTACCACGAATTCGATACCCACCGCTCTCTGTCCCACATCCTGCACCTGACCTGCAACCCGGATATTCCCACTGTCGTTACCATGCCCGCGTCCATTCGCCTGTCACACTGGATCGATTTCGATACGTCGGAGCACTCGTTTACCAAACTCTGGGAGGTTCTTCCGGTCCTGAAAGCACCACAATTCATCACGGGCGTCGAACACATCGTCAATTCACCCGACCAGCACTCGGGGGCATACTTCGAATACGATCTTTACCGAACCCTGATTCTGATGAAACACGAAGGCCGTGCCGTTTTCATCAGCCTGTCGAGGCAAAAGGGCGTTTCCGATGTCGGTAAAAAAGGAATGATCATCGGAGCCGACGACAACTGGGACTACCTTTACACCGGTCAAGCCGGTGTGAGCTATGCCGGGCTCGGCTGGGTCAAGTCTTACATGTACGATTCCTATTCGGTCTCGTTCTACGTCGAGACCGACGCCGCCCTCCCAACTGTGCGCTTCGGCGTCTTCAAATGGCTGCGCGCCGGCTGGGCCGGCATCAATCTGGCGCGTCCGCCGCATATCTTCAGCGGTCTGGAACGCTTTGTAAAAAGTTTCAAAAAGGTTCTCGAAAACCCTCATCTCGCCGATGTGACCGACGTGAGCCTGGACTTTGCCAACATCAAGAGCCTTTCGAATGAAGACCAGAGGAAAATCATCGAAGGGTACTTGGCAGAGATCGAAAAAAAGTGCCGGCTCGAAAGACAGTTCTCCGAAGACCAGCTAAATGACCTCTTCAAAGATCGACGCTACCTGGACGAGTTAACAAAAGAAGAGCGACAGTCGCTCATCGCCTTGGCGTATGTAAAAAATCTTCTCGGTAAAGCGCCGAACCTGGAACTGACGTACCTGCGGTCCAAGCCGGACGTCGCCAAATAGCCTGTCATTTAAATCCGAAACGCTCGATTCAGGTGGTCTTCAGCCATTGCAAGAAAGCCTGCACGGGAACGATACCCGATGAAATCCAAACCTGTCGTCATCGCCACCGGCGCTTCCCGGGGTATCGGTGCGGCCGCAGCCCGCTGGCTGGCAGGAGCCGGAACCGCCGTCACCCTCATCGCTCGCTCGCAAAAAGAGCTGTGCCATGAGGCCGAGGCCATCGATCGCTCCGGCGGGGACTGCCTCTCCGTTACGGGCGATGTATCGGACCCCTATTTCTGCCGCAACGCGGTGGAAAAAACACTCGCCCGCTTTCACCGGCTGGACGCCGTGGTCAACAACGCCGGCACGGTAGAACCGTTGACGACGGTAGCCGATGCCCGGCCGGCCGACTGGCATTACAACATCGAGGTCAATCTGCTCGGGCCGGTCTATATGAGCATGGCCGCCATCCCTGAACTGCGGAGCCGAAACGGACGCATCGTCAACGTCAGCAGCGGCGCCGCCCATCACGTCATCGCAGCAGCCAGTGCGTATTGTGCCGCCAAGGCCGCTCTGAACCAGTTCAGCCGGGTCTTGGCGGCCGAGGAGCCTGATCTGACGGTGATCGCGGTACGACCCGGCGTGGTGGACACCCGTATGCAGGAAGTTCTACGAAGCGAGGGGCCTGCAAAGATGCCGCCGGAACAGGCCGCTTTTTATAGAGACCTCAAGACGGCCGGCCATCTGGAACCGCCGCAGGTGCCAGCGCGCGCCATCGCCTGGCTGGCACTGCACGCCCCGCGCGAATGGAGCGGCGCTTTCATGAACTACGACGATCCGCAAATTGCCGAACCGGCCCTCGCGGCTTTTGGCGGACGTTAAATCGCTTGAAATCGGTGGCTCGAAAACCCATACGGCTGGAATCTGAAATGAGCGACATTACCCGCAAGGTCATCGACAACCTGGCTCGAATCAACGCCATCCCCCGCTGTTCCAAAAAAGAGGAAAAAATCGCCCGTTGGTTTGTCGATTGGGCTGCAGAACACCGCTATCCGACCCGCCGCGACGAGGCCGGCAACCTGTGCATCAAGGTACCGGCCACCGCCGGACACGAAGCCGCCCCGACCGTGATCCTCCAGGGTCACATGGACATGGTCTGCGAAAAGACCCCCGACTCACGGCATGACTTCGACAGCGACCCGATTCGCCTGGTCAGGAACGGGGACTGGATCTCGGCCGATCGGACCACCCTGGGCGCCGACAACGGCATCGCACTGGCGCTGGCCCTGACGCTGGCGGAGGAACCCGCTGTCGTCCACCCGCCCCTAGAACTGCTGTTCACCGTGGATGAAGAGTCGGGCCTGCTCGGTGCCAAAAAACTCGACCCCGGATTGGTTGATGGCCGCATCCTGCTCAACATCGACTCTGAAGAGGAAGGGGTCTTTACGATCGGATGCGCCGGAGGACAGGAGACCCGTATCCGTTTGGACCTGCCGCGCATGGCTGCACCCTTAGACCACCATTACCTTGACCTGACCATCAGCGGCCTGCGGGGCGGGCACTCCGGCATCGACATCCACAAACCGCGGGCCAGCGCCAACGTCCTTATCGCCCGCGTCCTGCACGCGATATCGCGTGTCATGCCGATCAGCATCGAGTCTATAAAAGGGGGAACCGTTCACAATGCCATCGCCCGCGACGCCGCGTGCCTATTCAGCTGCTCTCCGCAACAGCTTGAAGGGGTGCAGCGGGTGGTGGCCGAATGCCGGAAAACCATTTCGAACGAATACGGCGCCGGCGAACCACAGCTCGACATTCGACTGAATGAGGCCGCAACCCCAACAGCCGGGGACGGTGCCCTGACCGCCGCCGACACGCGCAAGGCGATCGCCTTGCTCCTCGCGTTGCCCCATGGCGTGACCCGAATGTCGGCCGATATCGAAGGGCTGGTGGAAACCTCCAACAACCTGGCGACTGTCGTGCTGTCGGGAACCAGCTTCGAGATTCTTTCGAGCCAGCGCAGCGCCGTGATGACCCGGCTGGCGGAAATCACAGCGCGCATTCACGCGATTGCGGATTTGGCCGTTGCCGCCGCCACCGACGAAAACAGCTATCCGGCCTGGGAACCCAGCCTCGACTCTGCGCTGCTCCACCGGTGCAAAGCAGTCTACCGGGACCGGTTCGGAAGGGACCCCGTGGTCCAAACGATCCACGCCGGTCTCGAGTGCGGGCTCATCGGGGCCAGGAAAACGGGCATGGACATGATTTCCTTCGGCCCGACGATCGAGAATCCGCACTCACCGGATGAGAAGCTGCATGTTCCGTCCGTTGCCCGGGTGTGGGATTTTATCGTGCACCTGTTCGCGTCTTACACCGCGTAAAATTTCGCAGGATAAAGGACCGCAGTTAAAAAATCTTCTTGAATTATTCCCGAATTCCCTCTAATTATGAGCCTATGCTCATATTGTCGAATGTAAACCCTGGAAAAGCGGCCGATCAGGCCGCAGCTCTTTACAACCCTTTAATGAAAAGGAGGCACCATGAGCGAGGAAGTGGACGTCGGCTGTGCCCGTCCCACCGGAGGGCCGGTCGGTGAACCGGTCGAGGAGCAAAAAACCGAACCAACGCCAGCAAAACAGGAGGTAAAAGCAATGATTAAAGTCGGCAAAAAAGCACCTGACTTTTCGGCCCCCGGCTACCACAAGGGCAAGTTCATATCGATGCGGCTGTCCGAATACCTCGGAAAATGGGTGTTGCTCTGCTTTTACCCCGGTGATTTTACCTTTGTCTGAGCCACGGAAATTTCGGCAGTTGCCGAAAAGTACGGCGAATTTCAAAAATTGGGCGTCGAAATCCTCTCCATGAGCATCGACAGCGTCTTCGTTCACAAGATGTGGAACGATAATGAACTCTCCAAGATGGTCAATAACGGCGTTCCTTTCCCGATGCTGTCAGACGCCGGCGGCCGCGTCGGGACGGCCTACGGCATCTACGATGAGGACGCCGGGGTGGAAACCCGGGGCCGGTTCATCATCGATCCGGAAGGGGTGGTCCAGGGCTACGAAGTCTTGACGCCGCCGGTCGGGCGAAACGTCATGGAATCCCTGCGGCAGGTGCAGGCGTTTCAATTGGTCCGGGAAAGCAAGGGCAAAGAGGCCACCCCCTCCGGCTGGAAACCGGGCAAGCTCACCTTGAAACCCGGCCCGGACCTGGTTGGAAAAGTCTGGGAAGTGTGGAAAACAGAGATGGCCTTCGACTGATCCGGCAATGGCGCACTGCATCAGCTGGCTTAAAGGGCCGGCACCCTGGACTTGAATCCCGGCGGGATCGCCAATAGTAAAATCAGGGGCTTAGACAAAAATCTAAGCCCTTTTTTGTGTCTGGTAAAATTTGATGCTGCCGTAAGCCAGTTTGGTCTTATGTTCTTTAGTGAACACTTTCTTGCTATTAGCGAAATGTTGCGTGTACTGAAACCGCTGGGCCGATTAGCCGTGGCTGTCTGGGACTCGATAGATAGAATACCTGCATACACTGTTGAGGTGGCCCTTCTTGAGCGTATCGCCGGTAAAAGGGCTGATGATGCTTTGCGCGCGCCATTTGTACTCGGTGATAGGCAAGCGTTGGCAACGTTATTTGAAAAGGCCGGAACAGCCTCTATTGAATTTACGTCGAAAAATGGTACGGCTCGATTTCCCAGCATCCGAATGATGGTCCAGGCAGATTTGAGAGGTTAGCTGCCGGTCATGGATGTCGTCCTGCCCGAAGAACAGATTCAGCGCATTCTTGAGGAAGCTGAGGGGGACCTCAATCACTAGATCAATTCCGATGGGGGTGTCGTGTTTGAGTCATCGGCCCACATCGTTACTGGAAAGAAACCATAAGGCAATCGAATTCGCGTCGTCCAAGGACTTCATATAGCGGTTTTTTTTAGATAAGCGATTCGTATATGCTATGATCTTGGTTAGTTTCATAATTACGCTATTGGAAAGCAAACACTAATCGAGAAGCGGAAGCAAAGAGGTAGCGGTTATGACATCTGTTATTAAGTATTATGAGGGAATCGACTCGGTCGCGGTCATCGGCGATTATCTGCCCCGCCAGTGCGGTATCGCAACCTTCACCACGGACCTGGTTGAAGGCTTATCGGCGGAGGCCCCCGATATTCACAACTGGGCGGTGGCCATGAACGACAAACCCGAGGGATATGCCTATCCTGAAAAAGTGCGCTTTGAGATCAACCAGAACAAATTGAGCGACTACAGCATCGCGTCTCAATTTCTCAATATCAGTCAGACGGATATTGTCTGCGTGCAGCATGAATACGGCCTTTTCGGCGGCCCGGCCGGCAGCCATCTGCTGAAACTATTGGGTGATCTGCGCATGCCGGTAGTGACGACGCTACACACGGTTTTGAAAGACCCTGCGCCGGAATATCGTGCCGTCATGTGCAAGCTATCCGATCTATCCGACAAACTGGTCGTGATGAGCCATAAGGCATCTGACTTCCTCAAAGATATCTATGCCGTGCCCGAGGAGAAAATTACCTTTATCCATCACGGCATTCCAGATACGCCGTTTATTGATCCCAGCTACTACAAAGACAAGTTCGGCGTGGAAGGCAAAAAGGTACTGCTCACGTTCGGCTTGCTTTCCCCAAATAAGGGCATTGAAAATGTATTGCAGGCGCTTCCGGCGGTCATTAAAAAGCACCCTGATGTGGCCTATATTATCCTGGGGGCGACACATCCGCATATTCTGAAATTGCACGGGGATGCATACCGTATCATGCTGCAGCAACTCGTGCGCAAACTCGATATCGGCGCGCATGTCATTTTTCAAAATCGTTTTGTTGAACTGAAAGAGTTATGTGAGTTTCTCGGCATTGCCGATATCTACGTCACCCCTTATCTTGAAGAAGCGCAGATTACCTCCGGGGCCCTTGCCTATGCTATGGGCACAGGCAAAGCCGTCATTTCAACCCCGTACTGGTATGCCACCGAGATGCTTGCCGAAGGCCGGGGCCGAATCGTACCCTTCCGTAATCCGGATGCCATGGCGGAACAAATCATCGACCTTCTGAACAACGATGTCGAACGGCACGCCATGCGTAAAAAAGCCTATACATTCAGTCGCGAAGCGGTTTGGGAAGCAGTGTCCCGAAAATATCTGCAGGTTTTCAGTGAGGTACGGCAAAACCGCACCCGGAACCCCCGTCCCCGGCATTCCTATGTCGAAAACATCAAGGCCATCACGGATTTCGAGCTCCCGGAGATCAAACTCGATCACCTGAAAGCATTTACCGATGATACCGGCATCTTACAACATGCCAACTATACCATCCCTGATCGCACCCATGGCTACTGTACCGATGATAATGCCAGAGCGCTGCTGGTTGCCACCATGGGTCAAAAATACCTGCCGACAAACGGCTGGGGCCTTGATTCCCTCAGCGGTCATTATCTCGGATTTCTTCTGTATGCCTTCAATGAAAAAGAGGGGCGCTTTCGAAATTTTATGACCTATTCACGGCAGTGGATGGAGGAGATCGGATCCGAGGATGCACATGGCAGGGCGCTCTGGAGCCTCGGCAAAGCGGTGGCCTTTCTTCAAAATCCAGGGCATCTCGCAATGAGTACGACCCTTTTTAAAAAAGCGCTGCTCGCTGCAGAGAATTTTCGTTCACCCCGCGCCATCGCTTTTTCCCTGGTGGGAATGCATGCCTACCTGGATAAATTTTCCGGCGACAGTGATGTGCGCAGGATCCGGGATGTTCTTGCCAATAGGCTTTTCGATCAGTTTAAAAACAATGCCACAGACCGTTGGCCCTGGCTTGAAAACGCTCTGAACTATGCCAACGGCAAACTGCCCCATGCCCTGCTGTTGTCCGGCCGCCGGATGCAGCAAAGCGGCATGGTCGATATGGGACTCCTATCTCTCAAGTGGCTGATCACCATCCAGACCGAAGACGGTCACTTTGTGCCCATCGGCAGCAACGGTTGGTATGAAAAAAGCGGCCCCAGGGCCCGTTTCGACCAGCAGCCCGTCGAGGCCAACGCCATGGTCGAAGCTTGTGTGGAAGCCTTTAATGTCACCCGGGATAAATCATGGTTCGACAATGCCGTCATGTGTTTCAATTGGTTTCTCGGGCACAACGACCTCAACTTGCCGCTCTATGATCCCAAAACCGGCGGCTGCCGCGATGGATTGATGGCGGACGGCATCAATCAGAATGAAGGCGCCGAATCCTCCCTTGCTTGGCTGCTTTCGCTGATGACATTGCAAAAGCTTTATGCCGACGAGATTTTAAACCAGTCGTCGTCACCGAAAACCGAGTAGGATCGAGGACAAAATATATTGAACAAAAGGATCAGCTATGCACATTGCCATGCTCTCACCCATAGCCTGGCGCACGCCGCCACGTCACTACGGCCCCTGGGAGAGCGTAGCGTCACATTTGACTGAAGGTTTGGTAGCCCGCGGTCATGATGTTACCTTGTTTGCAACCGCGGATTCGCAAACCAGCGGCAGGCTGCATGCCGTTTGCCCGCGGGGCTATGAAGAAGACCGCTCACTCATACCAAAAGTCTGGGAGTGCCTGCATATTTCAGAACTCTTTGAGCATGCCGATGCATACGACATAATCCACAACCATTTTGATTTCCTGCCTTTGACGTATACCGGCCTGACCACCACCCCGGTCGTGACCACCATTCACGGCTTTTCATCGCCCGGGATTCTGCCGGTTTACACGAAATACAACGGCAAAGCGTTCTATGTGGCCATCAGCGATGCCGATCGATCGCCGGATCTTGATTATATCAAAACCATCCATCACGGCATCGATATCGAGCAGTTTGATTTTCAGCCTGCCCCGGACGATTACCTGCTTTTTTTCGGGCGCATTCACAAGGACAAGGGGACCCGCGAAGCCTTGAACATCGCCAGGGCCTGCAGTAAGAAGTTGATATTGGCGGGCATCATTCAGGACCAGGCTTACTACGATCAATATGTCGCCCCTTACATAGACAACGACAAGGTGGTTTATATCGGCAGCGTCGGGCCTGCTGAGCGCAACCGGCTGCTCGGTAATGCTTGCACGCTATTGCACCCCATACAGTTTGATGAGCCTTTCGGCCTGTCCGTTATCGAATCCATGGCCTGCGGAACACCCGTGATCGCCTTTGATAGGGGCAGCATGCCTGAACTTATCGAAAACGGCAAAAGTGGTTTCTTGGTCGGCAACGTGGAAGAGGCCATTGAGACTGTCGCGCGGATTGAAGAGATTGACCGCGCCTATTGCCGCCGCCGAGTTACGCAGAATTTCACAATCGATCGCATGATTGATGCCTATGTAAACGTCTATGAAACGATACTTGAAATGGCCTCGTAGCCCGTTTGAAACCCCCTCTTTCGTCCGATTTCTGCCTCGGGCTTTAAATGCTAAACCTCGAAATACTTCATGTATTTAATCGGTTATCATTTTCGCCTTCCTTGAACTCGAACAATATCGAGACTTTTCAAACAAGCCATAGTAAACTCTGAGGGATTGAAAAGGCACTTGATGACACCCGAAGCAGCATCTTTGGATGATCTTGTAGGACAGACTTTCATGATAACTCACAATCCAACTATTAAACGTTTCAAAAATAACCCCGTGCTAACACGAAATGACGTGCCCTATCCCGTAGCGACAGTTCACAATGCGGGCATCGTCAAACATAAAGACCGCTACATCATGCTTTTCAGGTCACATTTGCTGAACGGGCGCTCCATTATCGGCCGGGCCGACAGCGAGGACGGTTTTTCCTTCACTGTTCATCCCCGACCTTTTCTATTGCCGTCAGCGGACGGCATATTTGCGGAATATGAGGCGTTCGGGGTCGAGGATCTCAGAATTTGCCCGGTAGAGGGAGAGTACCTGTTGACCTACAGCGCCTATTCCCGTCACGGGGTGCGGATTGCCCTGGCGCGCACCCGGGATTTTGAAAAAGTTGAACGCATTGCGCTGATCACTCAAGCCGACTTTCGCAACGTGGTCATTTTCCCTGAGAAGTTCGGCGGTCGGTATGCCCGTTTGGACCGGCCGCATTCGGAAATTTCACCCTGGTCGATCTGGATTTCCTATTCTCCCGACCTGGTTCACTGGGGCGATTCCCGGGTGATTATGAAGCCGGTGACCTACCACTGGGATGAAATGAAAATCGGGCCCGGCGCACCGCCATTTAAAACCGATAAGGGCTGGCTTCATATTTACCACGGCGTTTTTAAGACCATGTCCGGAACAGTGTATCGACTCGGTGCGGCCCTGCATGACCTTGATGATCCGGCGAACATCATCGGCGTTTCCGATCAGTGGATATTGCAGCCCGAGGACCCTTGGGAGGTCAGTGGCTATGTGCCCAATGTTGTCTTTACCTGCGGCGCTGTACCGGAAAGCGACGGTACGGTAAAGATTTACTGGGGCGGCGCGGATACGGTCATGTGCGCCGGTACGGCCGTTATTGATGAATTGGTAGCGCTCTGTCTCTCGGTTTCCCGGCCGCCGCTGTAGATAATCGTTGCCGGATGATAGCCGGACGGAAAATCAAGGTCGCGGATCGACTGGAATTTAAGAACTATCATGCGGGATAGACTTACGATGCCGTGCATTAAATAGTGCCTGTCCACAAATGGCCTATTTGCCCGATTTCTACGTCAGGCTCAGTTTTCAATCCTCAAAATACTCAATGTATTCCTGCGGTTGAAAATTTCGTCTTCCATGAAATCAAACCAATTGACTCATTTGTGGATGGACACTAAATATCAATCGACACTAAGGACTCAATAATATGCCCCCTAAAAAGCATCAAAAGCTTAACGTTAAAAGAAAAGCGAATAAGATCGTGGGGGATACGTCACGGGTGATCACCCGGCTTCATCTTCCCGATAAGAGGTATCGCATCCCAAAAATAATTCAGCGGATAATGAACTTGCCAGACACGGCGGCCGAAAATCTAGTTGCTCAAATAATGGTTGACTTTTCCGGACGGCACGAAGACATCGGGCACATTTTTGAGCGGCACTTTAATGAGGTGAAAGATTATCTTCCACGGGATACAATGCTCAGCGGTTTTCAAACGACCCTCATCGGAGCCTACTTTACAAAGGAGTACTCTATTGAATCGGCCGCCCTTTTTAACCCTTCCATCGTTCCCCATCCTGATCAGAGCCTCATGAAAAAAGGCAGCTTGCGCTTTATCATGAGCCTGCGGGCAACCGGTGAAGGCCATGTTTCGTCAATTGTATTTCGCAGCGGCGTCCTTGACCGGCACAATAGGTTTTACTTCGACCCGATCAGTGATTTTGTGGAAACGCCGGATCTCCAATTAGACCCGGTTTTCAAACTCAATCCTTTCCAACGCAAGCTGAACGAAATGGGGGCCAACAATGAGATAACTGCCCATGTTCTTAACCAGCTGCCGGAAGATTTTACTTATAATGAGTTATTAGAAAAAATTGGAACGCTTCGCGTAAAACCGCTATTTTCCGAAACGTTCCAAAACAGAACCTTCGAGGTCATGTGCTGGCTTGCAGATTCCAATTATGAGGTGAGTTTTCACGCCGATCATTGCCTATCCGAACGGGTGATCTTTCCCGTTTCGAAAAACGAAAGCAGAGGCATTGAAGACGCCCGGTTCGTTCAATTTTTCGATAGCAGACAAGAAGTCACCTATTATGCGACCTATACCGCCTATAACGGCATTACGATTTTACCGCAGTTGATTGAAACAAAGGATTTCATCAAATTCAACATTTTAACGCTCAACGGCAAAGCCGTACAAAACAAGGGTATGGCTCTTTTTCCGCGCAAAATTAGCGATCGTTATGTCATGCTCTCTCGCCAGGACGGTGAAAATAATCATATCATGTTCTCGGACAACATCCATTTCTGGCAAGAGTCCCAAATCATCCAGGAGCCTGAATACCCATGGGAATTCATTCAAATCGGCAACTGTGGTTCACCCCTCGAAACCAATGAAG
>Ga0316189_10001646_pt1 | contig 22131 bp, 17 predicted proteins | sample LowCovwburrow_MG_FD_204930 | JGI IMG/M metagenome (GOLD analysis project Ga0316189, IMG submission 204930) | Coastal sediment microbial communities from Maine, United States - Lowes Cove worm burrow | ecosystem: Environmental > Aquatic > Marine > Coastal > Sediment | place: USA: Maine... | reverse complement strand
GAACAGATCCATGAAATCCAGGAGAAACTCAATAACAGACCTAGAAAATGTCTGAGTTATCGCACTCCTAATGAAGTATTTAATGCCCTAACATGAAAGTGGTCGAATTTGGGCTAGAATTTAGGGATAGCTTCCTTCATTTGTATTGTTTTATTTTTTTCGATCCATCGCTTCATTGGCAAGTCGATCGGCGACTGAGTTTTGAGCTCGCGGAATATAAGCAAAGCTGATGGATTTGAACTGATCGGCGATGCGGCGGATTTCTTCAAATAAGGGTTTCACATTGGGGCTCTTGACTTTAAAGTTTCCATTCATCTGTTCAACCACGAGCTTGGAATCTAAAAAGCATTGAATTGGCTCTTCGGCAAGAGGTTTATAAGCTTCTCGTAGGGCAGAGCGGAGGGCTAAATATTCAGCCTGGTTGTTGGTTTTAATTCCATAATATTCTGAGCCTTTTTCAATGAGTTCCCCCCGCTTGTAAATGGCAAAACCACCTCCAGAAGGCCCTGGGTTCCCCCGTGACCCTCCGTCGGTATAAATTTCGATGTCACCCCTCACCTTCTCTTTTCGTATTCTTTTTAATGCTGATTCAATCGCATTGTCTACAAAATTTTGTTGCTTGGCTGTGGGGAGAATGCTTTTGATTTCTTCGCGGTGTTTTTTTGAGACTTCCATTCTTTTCTTTAGGAGCTATGGACTAAGAATTTACTTTTTTTTTACCTCCTAGCCAGAATTTATTCTCATTGATTTTACTTTCATTTAGCGTCTGTAAGAAAGCACGTGTCACGTTGATGGCAGTGAACATGGAAACTAAGATTCCAATTCCTAGCATCAAGGCGAACCCACGGATGATGGAGTTTCCAAAGAACCAAAGGATGACACAGGTGATCAGTGAGGATACATTAGAATCTCGGATGGAGGTCCATGCTCGAGCAAAACCAGTCTTAACAGCCATTTGATAGCTTGATCCATCAGCAAGTTCTTCTTTAGTGCGTTCAAAAATCAAGATGTTGGCATCGACCGCCATGCCAATGGAGAGAATGATTCCAGCGATACCAGCTAAAGTCATGACAATACCTGTGGTATTGATGATGAAGACGATGACGATGGAATAGATGACTAGTGCTAGAACGGCAAAGATACCCATCAAGCGGTAGTAAAAAATCATGAAGATGGATAGGGCAATCAAGCCAATGAGACCGGCGATTAATGAGGCATTGAGAGCATTTTCACCCAAAGACGCACTGATGTTGTACTGCCCAGTTAAAATGATGGGGGCGTCAATGGCTCCTGTGTTTAGGTCTTCGGCCAATTGAACGGCTTCTTGAATGGTAAAACTCCCTGTGATGGTGGCTTGTCCTCCAATGATCTTCTCATTCACGTTTGGATTTGAAATCAATTCTCCTCCTACAAAAATGGCAAGTTGACTTCCAATGAGTCGTTCGGTCAGCTCTTCAAATTTCACTCCTCCTTCTGCATCAAATTCGATGGCCACAACAGGTTGGTTGACTTGATTGTAGACGACACTGGCTCGCTTAAAATTGGATCCGTCTAGACCGGTTTTTTTCCATGGGTCAGGGGTGGTGTCATAAAGGACTGAGCTGAAAGTAAGGTAGTTTTCTTCAACTGTTTCTTCCACAACTTCTTCTTTTTCGGTGGTTTTAATGATGTGAAAACCAAAGGCAGTTTCTACCACATCTGAGACTTCATTTGCGGCTAGACTAAAGGCGGCTTCTTCAAATTCAGGGGCCATCACATTTCGACCGAAGAAATCTAGGTCACCTCCATTTTCACCAGTGGGTCCATCGGAGTATTGTTTGGCAAATTCTGCAAAATTATCTGGGTCTGCCTTCACTTCTGCTAAAATCCGTTCCGCTTCAATGACTGCTTCTTCTTTTGTCCGTTCAATTGCTTCGTTGGCTGACTGAGCTCCTTCATAAGCCACCAAAATATGGCTGGCTCTCACGCGGTCTTCTCCGGTGGTCTTGGTGTTTTCTCGTACTTCTTTACTGTCTAGCTTTACAATCAAAAAGCCCGTTCGTTCGGTGATTTGATTGTTGGATCCGACAATGAAGTCCCCTGAATTTGGAATGAGGCCGTTGTAGATTTGACCAACCTCTAGATTACTCAGGGCATCATTCATGTCTTGTGAGAAGTCTGATGCAAAGCCTTCACGTGCCTCTCGAAAGCTCACTTTTTCCTGGGCAATTTCTAATTCTTGACCCCATTTTGTAAAGGCTTCTGGCTCTAGATTTAAGGCTTCATCCAGGCTAACTTGTGCCTCTGCTTCTATGGTTTCAACCACATTTGGATCCTCTTCTGTTTTTGGTTCTTTGAATTCAAGTTGGATGGTTTTTCCGACAATATCTTTGGCTTCTTCAATGTCTTTAATGCCTGCTAATTCTACAATGATGTGTTTTTCATCAGCGACGTCTGCGGTGTATATATTGGGTTCGGACACGCCCAGTCCATCCACCCGTCTTTCGATGGTGGCTCGCACACCTTCAATGACATCACGTTCGAGCACATCGTTGTTTGGATCGTCGTCGTTATTGCGGCTTTCAACTTTGCTTAAATCAATTCGATAATCAAGCTGGGTTCCCCCTTGCAAATCCAATCCAAGCACTGGTTTTTGAGCTTGAATCCAGCGACTGATTCCGCTGTCGGGTAAGTTTGATTTGACCGAGCTTGGCAAGGCCACGACAGCCATCAGCAAGGTGACTAAGATGATGAGGGAGAGGCCTTTGTAGATACGTTTCATTGTAGTTTAAATTAGCTAAGGGACTTACAGAGCTTGGTTTTTTCCTCTCAGCTTTGTAAGCTTTGGAATTTTAGCGGAAAAACGGCTTTTAATCAAAGGGTTTTTATCTTGATTTAGATTTGTAAGTCCAAGTGCTTTGCTAACTTTCCGTTGACTTCCTTCGGTTCACTTTCAGATGTGATCCCTATTTTCTTGACCAGTTTCTTTTTAGGGGCGACTCTGATTTGAGGTATTATTGCATGAGATCCTTTTTTACCTGTCAGCTTTTCTAGGGCGTTTTCAATGATGTTAGTTTCTTATGCCCCTTCTTCTTTTGTTTTTTCCTCCAGAAGATGGACTAAATTTTTATTGATTCTGAAGTTTTTTATGGATGTTTTTATATTGTGGGTATTTTTTTAATGTAATGCATTGTCAATTTTTATTTTTCGATATGACTGCCTTGGCGGATCATTTTGTAACTTAGGTCGAGGTTTTTTAGGTGGCAGTTTTCATCAATCACGCAATGGCGAATGACACAGTTTTCAATCCTTGACCCAGCTAAAATCACTGAGCTTTCAATGGTTGAATCCTTGATGCTCACGTTTCCCCCCAAATAAACCCCACCACTCAATTCATTTTCTCCCTCTTGCTGCACCCCTTCTTTTTCAATGACATTTCCATCCATTAAATCTTTGTTGGCCCTTAGGTAAGCTTCGTAAGAGCCAATGTCCACCCAATCTTCAGTGAACTTAAACACATCTACAATGTCACCTTTTTTGGTTAAGTATTCAAAAACACCTCCTAAATTGTCGTTGTTTTCTTTGGCATAATGGACAATGTCTTTGAGGTTTTTTTGTGGAAAAATAAAACACCCCGTGCTGACCAGGGTGCTTTTGGGGGCTTCGGGTTTTTCTTGAAATTCAACGGCATGCCCCTCTTTTTCAATCACAACCCCAAACTTTTTTGCTTTCTCTAAATCTTCAATATCATAGGCTGCCAATAGGGGGTTTTCATCAAATCGGTCTAAAAAGATTTGCATGTCAAAATCAAAGTAATTGTCTCCTGCCAGCAGTAATAAATCGTCTTCTAGCTTTTCCTTTTGAATGATGAGTGAGGTGGCTCCCAGTGCTCCTTTTTTACCTGAGTCATCGTCTGAGTCTTCAACAAAAATTCGTATGTTTTTCCCAGGATGTGTTTTGATCCACTCCTTAAATGCCTGCTCAAAAACGGCATTGGTCGAGATGATGATTTCCATGTCATCGGGTAATCGCTCCACAATATGAGAGGCCATGGGGCGATCTTTAAGGTGAAGCAGGGGTTTGGCTTTGTTTTCGGTGAGAGGCCAGAGACGCGTGGCAAAGCCTCCGGCGAGAATGATACATTTCATAGTTTTAAATTTACCCCAATTCATTCCAATTCATATCAATTTCTAAATAAAGTTTAATTTCTTAATTTTGGAAATTCAAAATAAGGTTTGGACATTAAGTTTTTTTTGGAAGTTGGAAAGTATTGATGAGTATTGGATGAATTACCATATTTGGTGCCACCATTTTTTTTCTTTGTGGACTTTTAAAAAGGGCAGGCCTTCCACTTCTTCAATGAGCTGATGACCTTGAAAGATGCCAAGGAGTTCGGGGGGCATGTAATATTTAAGGTTGTTGGAGAGCGCGTAGTTGATGATGTTTAAGCTCTGTTCCAAATGATCCATTTGAAGGATGATGTCGATGTTGTGTTTGGCAATGGATTGCTCAAAAACATTCATTTTACCGACCACCGGAATGCCATGAAGTTCTTTTTGACTTCCTCCATGGGCATTGATGATGGCCACGGGTTTGATGTGTGGTTTTTTATCCACTAATATTTTTATGATGGCTTCTGCAGGTCGGTTACTTCCAATGATCAACGCTCGATAAACGCCAATTTCTTGGGTGGCGGCTTTTTTGAGAATCCATCGGAACAGAAGATGCCAGATGTAGGTGCTGATTAGAACCAATATAAAAATGAAAACTAGTATCCACCGTGAAAAGAAATTTCTGAAGGTGAAATAGTAGAGGATCATGAAGACAAAGGTGGTCTCGAGGGCAACAAAGGCAAGTCGTTGAAAGTGGCGCAGGCTGTTGATTTGCTGGGACAGTTTGTAGGCCCGGATGAAAAACATGAAGAGGATTGAAAGAGGAGTGGTGATCGCGGCGATCAAGAAGAATGGGCCAAAGGGGAATTCACTTGAGAAATAAAAGCCAATTCTTAAGAAGTAGGCCAAGGCAAAGCTACCCAAGATGAGGAGGGCATCGACAGCAATTTGTAGTATTTTTAGGGCAATGAGTTGTTTTTTCATGCCCGTATTCTAGTTGATTTAAGTGTTCTAATCAACTTGCTAATTTATGAAGCTTTCTCATTCCATTACCTGCCTGCTTTTCTATGCCTAGCCAGCCGTCAATTATGCTGGTTACGACTGGCCAATTTGTGTCGAGCATTGCATCGTGGGCGGTTGGTACGACGTCAAAAACAGCCCCATATTGCCAGGCGGTTATTCGTTGTTGCCATACTGAAAATAGAGCGTCATTTTGGGCGGCAATGAGTAGTTTTTTATCAGCATTTAGATCTCCTATGTTTAATCGGGGGGGCAGCATGCCCAGATAGGCTAAGAATGATTCACTTCCTAATGCTTGGTGACATTCTTTTATGACACTTTGATCTGTATCTTCAGAGAAAAAGAGTCTTTTTACCTTTTCAGGCGTGTCGACCATGTGCCTTAAATTGCTGGTGAGTAGGCTTTTCCATCCTCCTGCTGCAAATTGAGGGGTGAGCAAATTTTTGAAGGTGAGGGGGAGTGCTCCGCAGGTGGGAACGGGTGCTAAAAATATGGCTGCATCACAGCTGCAGTCTTCAGTTTGAAGGCATTTTTCTAATACTAACCCTCCCATAGAGTGGCCAATGGCTACTTTTGGGCCTGTGATTTTCTGGATTTCTTTTCGTACAAATTTTACGTAATCTCCGATTGTTAGCCAGGGGTCATGCTCTTCCTCTCCGTGTCCTGGGAGTTGCAGGTTAACAACTGCCCTAAATTTATCATTATAGTAATGACTTAAATTTGCCATAGACTCTGGGCCATGCCAGGCACCATGAATGGTGATGAGTGTGGGGTTATCTTCAAGAGTTCGAAATGGGGGCATATGAATGATGTTTGGGGGGCAACTTCAAAAAATTAACATATTTTTTATAATATGGCAATATTGTTTCGAAATACTCTGAATATAGTATATGCCTTGTTCAAAAAGCACGCATTGCTTTTTTATTAAAAATATTTTAAAATTACACCTTCTCTCTTTGAGAGTTATGATCTTCAACAGCAAAGAAAGGATTTTGAATGTCGAAAAAGCAGCGTATCGCAATCATTGGAGGTTCATTCAACCCTCCACACCTTTGGCATGTTGCCATGGTCATGGCAGTGCTTCATTCTGGATTATTTGACCGTATCATTGTCATCCCGTGTGGGTATCGTGATGGTGAGAAGGAGTCACTTCGCTACGTTGACTCGTTGAGTCGGGCGACGATGTGTCGTATGGCCTTTGGCGATATCCCTGGGGTGGAGGTGGACACCTTTGACCTTGAGGGTGACTCCTTCACTAGGGCTATTGATTTGGAAGCCCGTTTTGCTTCTGAGGGTGAGGTCTGGCATGTTTTGGGGGCGGATGCTTTTGTCCCACGAAATGATTCGGGCAAGCCAGGGATTCTCACTTGGTATGAGGGGCGGAAACTATTTGATTCGAGCCGGTTTTATATTTTTATTCGTCCGGGGTATGAGATTGATCCTGAGTGCTTGCCCCCCCATCATAAGCTGTCAACAATGGATGGGATTGAGCTTTCGAGTACGGAGGTTCGAGCTCGTATTCACAGGGGAGAGTCTGTCGACAATTTGCTTTCCCCTCGGGTGGCGGCTTACATCCAGCGCTACCGTTTATATCTGCCTGGCACAGCCCCTGTTCCTGCACCCTTTTTAGGGCCCTTGGTTCCCATGGTCTTCCCAGACCCTTATAATCGTGAGGCTATTAAATGGGCTAAGCGAATTGAGGCTGAATTTAAAGGTCAAATCCCCAATTGTATTGTGGTGCTTGGGGGGGATGGGACAATGGTTCATGCGATTCGAGAGCACTGGTCTAAGTGCCTTCCTTTTTTGGGGATTAATTTTGGTCACGTGGGTCACTTTATGAATCGTTTCACTGGTGATCCGATTGAAATGCTTCGATCTCAGGTGTGGCTGACTCGCCAGTTCCCCTTGCTTGACGTGAAATGGGAAGATGTCGATGGTAAGTCTCATCGAGATGTGGCAGTGAACGACGTTTGGATTGAGCGAGATACTAGACCTGGTGGAAGAGTCCAGTCTGCTAAGCTTAAACTTTCAATTGATGGGAGGGTATGTTTTCCAAGTATTTGTGGGGATGGCATCTTGGTGGCTTCTCCTCAGGGGTCCACAGGATATGCTAATAACCTGCGGGCGACTCCTATTTTTACTGCGGATTTGGTGGTTGTTGCAGGGATAGCCTTAGCTCGAAGCCATCATTACGTTCCATCTCATGAGAAGTCTGATGCTCTTATTGAGGTTGAGGCCTTAGAGCTTGAAAGGCGACCTGTTCATATTTGTGTCGACTTTCTTTGTCTAGGTTTTGTACGCTCTATGATGGTCAGCTCTAGCTGTGTGGCAGGATTCCAGGTTTTTTTCACTCGTGAGGATGACCTTGATGAGAAGCGCTTTCGTTTTCAATATCCTCTCCAGGGATCATGACGCTTGTTGGTTTGCCTTCGCGTGTTGCGGCGGGTAGATCGAGCAGGGGAGAAGACCCGCTAGCCGAAAGGTGGGCGGGTTTTTGCTTTATATTTTTACTACACCCCCATCTTCCTCAGCCGTTTGATCCGATCATCCGTATTAGGATGGCTGGCAAAAAGATTATTGAGCCATTTGCCTCCTTTTTCATTGCGGAGGGGGTTTTCGATGTACATGTGGGCGGTGGCTTTGTTGGCGACTTCGAGTGGTTCGTGGTCCGCTTTGATTTTTTCAAGGGCACGAGCGAGGCCTTCGGGGTAGCGGGTGAGGAGGGCTCCGCTGGCGTCGGCTAGGTATTCGCGTTGCCTGCTAATAGCAAGGTGCATGATTTTGGCGATGATGGGGGTGAGGATGGCTAAGACGATTCCAATCAGCATGAAGGCAGCATTGCCTTTTGAGTTGCTAGTTCGTCGCCTTCTTCCGTAAAACATAGACCTTAAAAAAATATCTGAAACAAGTACAATCAAGCCAATTAGAGCAACCGTGACACTTTGGAGTCGGATGTCATAATTTTTAACGTGAGATAATTCATGAGCCATCACGCCTTCGAGTTCTGCTTTATCAAGTTGATCTAGAAGCCCTTTGGTGATGGCAACGCTTGCGTGTTCAGGGCTTCGACCGGTGGCAAAGGCATTGAGGGCGCTGTCGTTGATGAGGTAAATTTTGGGCGTTGGCATGCCTGCGGCAATGCTCAAGTTTTCTACAATTCGATAAAGCTTTGGGTGGTCTGATTTTTTAATGGCTTTGGCACGGGCCACGGCGAGAGTGATTTTGCCGGCTGAATAATAACTGATGAGGGCGTAAATGATGGCTACAATTCCGAAAGCTCCCATGACCCCAATGGCACTTTGACTGTCTTCGGTATAGGCAAATCCAAAACCATAGCCGACGGCTATAAAAAATAAGATGAATGCGATGAGTAAAAATGAGGTGCTACGTTTGTTGTGGGCGATTTCTTTGTACACTTTCGGATGGGGTTACGGATGGGTTTCGGATGGATTTGCGGATAGGGCTACGGATGGGTTTACGGATGGGTTGAAGTTCTGTACTTTGACAAAGAGGGTTGGGGGGAATGGGTTTCGAATGGGGTTTCGGATTGATTTTATCATCTTAGCCTTGAGTCAGCTAGTCACATGGGGTAGAATGAAGTTCATGGAATTTGAACTACACTCAAAATTTAAACCAATGGGGGATCAGCCCAAGGCCATTAAAAAATTGGTCAAAGGCATCCGTTCGGGCCAAAAAGATCAGACTTTGCTCGGGGTCACGGGGTCTGGAAAGACTTTTACGATGGCTAACATTGTCAATGAAATCAAGCGTCCTACTTTGGTGATGGCTCATAATAAAACGCTAGCCGCTCAGCTTTGTAGTGAGTTTCAGGAGTTTTTTCCCAACAATGCGGTGTCTTATTTTGTGTCCTATTACGATTATTATCAACCGGAGGCTTATTTGCCTGCTACCGACACTTATATTGAAAAGGATTCATCCATCAACGAAGAAATTGATAAGTTGCGCCATGCGGCGACTCACAATCTTTTGACGCGGAGTGATGTTCTCATTGTCGCTTCGGTGTCTGCAATTTATGGCTTGGGTGATGTTTCGATGTATGAGAACTTGGCCATTGAACTTAAGGTGGGGGATTTTGTGAAGCGAGACAAGCTTCTCCGTAAGTTGACCGATCTTCAGTACAGTCGTTCTCATCTTGAATTTAAGCAGGGAATGTTTCATGTGTTGGGTGATACGGTGGAAATCTTTCCTCCGAGTTCTGACAATGTGATCCGGGTGGAATTTTTTGGAGACGATATTGACGCGATGCAAGAGGCAGATTCGTTTACAGGAGAAGTGATTCAAGAACTTAAATCGGTTAAGATTTTCCCCGCTAAGCATAATGTGACTACTCAAGAGGCGATTAAAACATCCGTTGAACAGATTAAAAAGGATTTGGATGAGCGTTATCAGCAGCTCAAGTCGACTGGCAAAAATATTGAGGCCCAACGCTTACTCACCCGGACTGAATATGACATTGAAATGATGTTGGAGACCGGTTATTGCTCAGGGATTGAAAACTATGTGCGTTACCTGAATGCGCGTGAGCCTGGTGAGCAGCCGGCAACGTTGATTGATTATTTTCCTGATGATTTTTTGTTGTTTGTGGACGAAGCTCATATGACTATCCCCCAGATTGGAGCCATGCATAATGGGAATTTGAATCGTAAATCAACCCTGATTGAGCATGGCTTCAGAATGCCTTCTGCTCTTGACAATCGGCCGCTTAAATTTGAGGAATTTGAGGACCACATTCACCAGGCTGTTTATATTTCTGCCACGCCTGGAAAGTATGAAAAAGCAAAAGTTGATCCGAAAAATGTAGTGGAGCAAATCATTCGACCCACTGGCTTGATTGATCCTCCTGTTGAAGTGCGACCCACCAAACATCAAATTGATGACTTGCTCGAAGAGGTGAGGCAAACCCTTAAAAAGGACGAGCGCGTGCTCATCACAACCCTCACAAAAAAATCAGCTGAAAAACTCAATGACTTTTTGTTGGAGGCGGATCTGAAGTCAAAATACCTTCATTCTGAGATTGATACGTTGGAGCGCATTGAAATTCTTCGTGAGCTTCGTTTGGGAGACATTGATATCATTGTTGGAATCAATTTGCTTCGGGAGGGGCTTGATTTGCCTGAGGTGTCATTGGTGGCTATTTTGGATGCGGACAAGCAGGGCTTCCTTCGCTCCCGAGATGCGATGATTCAGACCATTGGTCGAGCGGCGCGTAATGCGAATGGCCGTGTGATCATGTATGGAGATCGGATGACGGATGCGATGACTCAAGCGATTGAAGAAACCGATCGCCGCCGTGCCATTCAAGTGGCTTACAATAAAAAACACGGGATCACCCCTCAGACCATTATTAAGGCGGTCAAAGACATCGCTCAGCATTCAAACAAGCCCAAGAAAAAATACAACAAATCTGATTTGCCTAAGGAAGAAAAAGAGCGTCTTATTAAGGAGCTTACGATGCAAATGGACATGGCGGCTGAGAATCTGGAATTTGAAAAGGCAGGGGAGTTGCGGGATCAGATTGACGACCTTGAAGCATAATTGATTCCAATACTCACTAATTCATTCCAATACTTTTTAAATGAAGTTCTAAACTTTTAATTTTTTAAACATATTTTAGAATTGAGTCTTTACAGGTGAACTTTTGTTTACTAAAATAATTCCTTATTAAGTAGGTGATTCATTTTATGCAATATGATTTAGAACAAAGGACAACAGAATTTGGTAAATCTGTAATTTATTTTTCAAAAATTTTAAAACCGGACGTTGTTACTAGACCGCTTATTAGTCAGCTCATTCGTTCTGCAACGAGTATTGGAGCTAATTATCGTGAGGCTAACGAATCTTGCTCTAAAAAGGATTTTAGAAATAAAATTGCTATCACAAAAAAAGAGGCAAATGAAACATGTCATTGGTTAGAATTGATGTTGGTGGCAACTCCTGAGAGTCAATCAAAAATAGAGGCTTTGCTCAAAGAATCTCATGAGTTACTTCTAATTTTTTGTTCAATTTACAGGAGGCTTAAGAAGTAAGTTTTATTTGATTTTGCTTTGGTATTTCAATTTTGAATTTTAGATTTTTTTGAAAGCGCATTGATATGAATTGCTGAGTATTGAAAAGTATTATAACGAAAAGACCTCCCCAATCTTCGATAGTATGGCAGGTCTTTTCTTTTGCTTTTTGTTTTTGTTGTTCAAAAAAAGTATACAAAATTATTTTTATCTCACAAGGCTTAAATTCAATTCCGAATAGACAGAGATTAATAATTATTTTTTTATGTATAAAAAGGCCGCATCGGGAGGATGGGCCTTTTTTGTTTAACCGATCTCATCGCGGGAGGGCGAGAGTTCTCGGTATACTTGTGAGACTTGCCTCATGATTCAGGTGGGGCTTCTGCACACTCGTCGAGGACGTAGTTCAGCGCCTCGTCCATTGGTGGGATGTAATCTTCGCAGTAGTTGCCGCCGTAGGAATGGTAGATCTCATCGACCCACTCGTAGACATTGTCGGTGTCGGCGCCAGCTGACGAATAGCAGTCACCGCCTTGTTTCCAGTTGTCGTAGAGGCCGACGAGGTAAATCTTGTCGAACTTACCACCCTTGGTCGCGAGTAGGGTCTTGGCCCACTCCTGAGGTGTGCCCTGCGTGAAGTAGTCGGCTTGGACCATCATCATGAAGACGATGAGGTAGGCGTCCTCGCGAAGGAAGCCGTCGTTGCAGGCGCCGGGGGCGTTGAGCTCGGGGCTGACCGCGTCGAGGACCGACTTCACCTGTTGCCGCTCAAGACCGCCTGAGAAGCCAACGAGCCGGGTGCAGTCGAGGGTCTCCTCGAGGTCTGACTGGCCGGTTTGGATGTAGCGCTTGCCGCCCTCGATCGGGCAGAGGGTGTTACTCGCCGCGCTGCCGGCCGAGATCGTGACCCCTGCTCCAAGAGTCATGTCACAGGCGTTGGGTTCATAATCGCAGGGGTAGTCCGGGATCCCGCCGTCGCAATTTCCGACCAGCTCGCAGCGCTCTTCGCAGTACTCGTTGCCCCAGACCTCGTCACCCTTGACCACCATCATGTGGTAGTCCCAGTCGGCGAAATCGGTCTCTATGCGATCGATGAAGTGTGGGAGCATCAGCCCGAAATTGTAATGTGCGGTGCCCATGTGCCCGTTGTTGTCGACCGCGAAGAGGATGTCGATCTTCTTTTGGCAGACGTTTGGGTTTTCACCCGTGCCTCCGGAGGTGCTGGAGGTGTCGCCGGCCGTGTCCGAGGTCTCGGTCCCGGAGGTGTCGCCGGTCGTCGTCCCGACTGTGGTCTCGTTAGTCGTCGGCTCGATGCCGGTCGTGTCACCGGTGGTCGATGGGTTGCCGTCGGTGATGGTCACGTAGGAGGGCCCCGAGGAGCTATCCGAACTGCTCATCTCAGAGTCAGCCTCTGTGGCGCTCACACCTTCATCAGGGGATGGGGTGCAGGCGGTTCCTCCAAAAAGTAAAGCCGTAATCAGTTGATTTCTCATCTTCTTCTACCTTTTCTTGCTTGTTCTTCTTAGGGTTGGATGCTTCTCCAATCCTTTCTCTTCCAAGCAAAACCCGCAAACCCTTTTTTGAAGAAGGGGTGGTGGGTGCTGCTTGGAAGCTTATCAATCGGGGTATCCACTGGCTGCTCGATACTTTTTTGATGTTGAAATCAAAATGTAGGAGCAAGAAAAAAGAATGACCCGATTTTAAGGCCTGTGATTTTAATGAGCAACTATTTTAAATTTAATTATCATTTTTATTTATGTCAATGACTCTTTTAAAAATATTTAATATAATTGGAGGGTTTAATAAATCACCTTAGTCACTTCTCTGTCATTCATTCCAATTTTTCCTATTAATCGTCGCCTACGTTTTTTTACCTCGTTGCCTGTTCATTTTTGCCCGCCTTCCCTGACTTTGCCGTAGCGGCTTCGCGCAGGCGGGCGGAGTGTGCGGCGGACAAGGTACTTCACCATTATATAAAATTTTGGATGGCGGGGAAAATGAATCAAAAAGTAAGGTGAATTAATAAAAGTAAACCTCCTCATTCATTATAACTTATGGATTTTTATTGTGCTTCAGTGGGGATGTTATCCATAAAACTGACATCTTAAAAGACCGCACATGCTGACCCCATCTTCTGGATGGTTTTTCATGTGCGGCTTTTGGTGGTGGTCTCGATTCCTCTGCTTTAGGGTTGGCAGTCCTGTGGGTTTTCAGCGATACAGATTGGGTAGCCCTTTCTGTCGGCAAAGAAGTTTGTTCCAGCCACGCCCACCTTGACAGCCTTGGGTTCATTGACCACGGCTCCAGTGCTTAGCACTAGGGGTAGCGGGTTTTTTTGGCTAGTCAATCCAAAGGTTTCAAGCATTCCACTGCCTTTGAATAGAGTCACTGTGCCCTGAGAAAGAACTTTGATTGTCTGGATGATACCCGTGCCACCCTTGCCTTCTTCGGTCACCGTGAAGTAGAAGTTTCCGACGGGATTATTTACACCGTAGTTCCCGCATACTCCACTCCCCTCACTGTTCATTTCCTTTGTGCCGGCTCCTATGTAGTCGATGGTGTCGAAAGAGCGGTAGATGCCGAAGATGGCGAAGATGCTGACCCAGAATTCGGCTTCTCCTTCACAGGAGGTCAGTAGTTCATCCTCCGTTAGCTGAGGGCCCCATATGTCGTTGTAGCTGGTGACCATACCAGGAACGTCGACTCCATCGCAGGACTCGTGCATCAGCTTTTCCAGTAGTTCACTGTACTGCTCACCCGTGAGCGGCCCCTGGTAAGACGCACAGAGGAGCTCGGGGTCCAGGTTGTTGGGGTTGATCTGGATAATACCCCTTTCCTCCTGTGAAGCGATGAGATCGTCTGCATCGCTCAGATGGGGTCGTTCAAACTCATCAAGCTCAGCCCAGGCGATTAGACCTGAGCCATCTTCTGTTGGCTTTTGGTAAACCCCCTTCCGCTCCTTGAGGTGTTCGATGACCTTATTACAGTAGACCAGGTCTTCGCAGACGGGAGCACTCGTTGTACCACTGGTGCTCCCGGTTTCATCGGGATAGCCAATGCTTGCACCTCCAGTTGTAGTGGTGCCAGTGGTTGATGAGGTGTTTTCACCACCACCCGTTGTGCCGCCGGTTGTGGTACTCGTGCTTGTGCTTTCGTCCGTTGATCCGCAGTTTTCGCCGAATACTACGATGTCATCGGGGCTGCTATCGCCACAAGACATGTCGCCTTCGGTGGCGCTGGTGCCTGTGTCATCGTTGCCTCCTGGGCAAGCGGTGAGAAGAGGAGAGGTGGCCAGTGCGGCCGAGATGAAAATGCTTCGAATGTTCATGGTTCTGACGTGCCTTTGTTGCGTTCTTGTTTTGAGTTGAGGAATCGAGGTGTTCTCTCCAAAGCACTCTCAATCCTCTTTGTATAAGTTATTGAAAATAGGTTTTGGAGGGCAATCGCCCAACTCAAATGTGGCCTAATATGTTAAGGAACCATAAATATTTTAGTAAAATTTAATGAAATGTCAATCAAAAATATTTTTATATAACTTAAATAATTTTCTGTCAATATTACTCCATTGATAAATGGCTTTTTTTTTGGTATAATGATGGGATTTTACCTCCTTAAAAAAACAAAAAAGTGAAACAAAAAGGATTATTTTTAGCCACAGGCTTACTCTTCATTCTCGGTGTATCGCTTGCCTACCAGCAAGGTTATTGGTTTGAAAATATGGCTCTTTCTGCCGATACCCAATGGACCTTCTTGCAAGGCGGCGTGAGTGTGGGAGGGGGAGTGATGAGTGCTTTTGGACAAGGGTTCATTCAGTTTTTTGAAGGGGTGAGTGCGTTGTTGGGCCATAATGTGTTGCTGGCCATCATTGCCATTGCCCTTCTTGCCGAGCTCATCACCTTGTATTCATCTGTTAATATTCAGCTCAAACAAAAAAAGATTCATTTGTTTCATAAAAAACTAGTGGATCGCTTTCGTTCAGGAGAATTGGGAATGAGTGATAGCAAGCGAGAATTGGATGTGCTTTATTCCGTCAATGAACGAATTCATGCTCGAGGAGGCGTTCTGGTTTTATTTCAATTCATTGTTTTCTTAGCTGTGATTTTGGGATTAGGTTTATTGACCCACTCTCCACAATTGATGAATGCGGCGAACGTGGATATTCCATTGTTTGCTCGTCCAGCGTCTGTCTTTTTGCCTGTTTTAGTAGGTTTGGCTTATTTGCTACATTCTTTAATTAAGATTCAAGTCAAACAACGGGAAGATTACATTAGCTCACATCAAACTAAGGCAGCCATTTTATTTGCTTTGGTTGGTTCAACGGTGGTCTTCTTCTTTTCATCAAGTTTCGCCGTTTTGCTTTCGGTGTATTTGATCACCCAAATCAGTTTTTCAACCTTTCGCTATTTGATCGTTGAGTCTAAGGCAAAAGCCTGGGGTAAATTGGCGCAACGAGAATTGATTGCCATGCTTAAGGCTTCAAAAAAACACAAGAATCGAGTGGAGCATCTTTCTCGTAAATTTCATCACATGACCTTTGCGCGTCATTTGAATTTTCACTTGCTCGAGGAGGCGGCTTCAATGAGCTTTGCCTTTGTTTTGGTTCTAACGGAATCAGGCCTCCTTTAATTTAATTGTTATAAAAATTTATTCTGATGTCTCATTACACTAAATCCACTCTCATCAAAGAAGAGCTTCGTCGGCCTCGTTATGTGGCAGGGGCGATTGTGACTTTGCTCACGGTGGTCACGACCTACTTCATTTATACCAATCCCAATTTAAACATGGCGGCTTTGTTTCACTCTCAACAAACGGGAGGTGAGACGGCGGTGCTTTATGTGCCCAGTTATGACGCGGGAATTGGTGAATCGGGTCAGTTGGAGGTGAGGGCTAAAAACAATTTGGAAGCTTTTGATGCCATGAGTTTCTTCATTGAATTTGATCCTACTGACGCTCTTTCTATTTCAGAAAATTCACTTATTTTAGACAATCAAACTTTAGTTCAGTCGGCCTCGTTTAAGGATGTGACCTTAGAAGAGCCTGGTTTGCTTGGAGTGACTTTGCTTTTGGATGAGCCAGTAGCTGTGGATGGACCCACTCCCCTTGAAATTGAAACCCATGAAACCCTCTTTAAAATTCAAGTTGAACTGAGTGATGCTTTGGAGGATGACACTCCCATTAATTTAAGTTTTAAAGAGCTTACAGTAACAAATAACGAGGCATTGGTGGTCACACCAGACTTGCCTTCGTCGACGCTCACTGCCTTGAATGAGCCGGAGGCGAATGTGGTGTTGCAATCTAAGGTCAATTCTATCTTCCCTGAATCCATTACGAATGAACAAAAGCAAACCGTTTTAGTCAGTGGTTCTGACCTGGATACGGTGGATGAGCTTCGGGTGGGAGATGTGCTTGTGCCTGTGGTCGAGCAATTTTCTACATCCCTTAAAATAGAAATTCCTGCTGGTTTTAAGCCTGGTGTTCATGACATCACTTTAGTGGATGATCAAAATAACGACGCCGTTTTTAAATCTTTACTGACGGTGGTTGGTGAGGGGGGTCAAAATGAAGGAGAAGCAGAAGAAATTCTTTTAGAAACGTCTGGTTCGGTGCCTGTCATTGACGTGGAACGTTCTTATACGAATCCAGCCATGGTCATCAATGATGGTCAAACTCCTTTTACATTTTATACCTTTGTCCAAGATGTTGATCAGGATATTGAATCAGTTTTGGTGGATGTGAGTGCGGTGGGTCAGGTTGGTCCTGAGGCGGCTGAAGTGTTTGAGTCTGAAGCGGTTCTCACGCTTGAGACAGCGACATGTCCAACAAGTTCCAATACCATTGCTTGCATGACACCTAGTATCACCGAGGGCAATGGTCAATGGTATTTGCTTTCTAATCTCAGCATCCGTTCTGATGTGGTGGTTCAGTCTGACCCCTATTTGATCGAGGTCCTTGTGAAGGACGCAGGAGGAAATTCTAGTCAAATGTCTGTGCCGCTTTATGTGGGTAATGAGGTTGATTTTTCAGCCCCACGACCATTGGCGGTGGTGGCTACCGGTCCAGATGCAGTTGAAATTCTTTTTAACAAAGCGGTGGATCCAACAACCATTAGTTCTGCGGCTTTTTCTATCACATCTCAACAAGGTGCTTTGGGGGTTCAATCGGCCACAATCAATGCGGCTGAAACGATTGTCACTCTAAAAACAGGGGCTCACACTTTAAATGAAATCTATCAGATTCAAGTGTCTAGTGCGGTTCAAGACAAACAAGCGCGGCCTGTGGCGACTTCGGAATCGACTCTTGAATTCACTGGGTTTCAGCCCTTAGGTCAATCACCTGTGTTGGATTATCTTTCGGTGGTGGACAACACCATGGTTGAACTTGAATTTCAACATGCGCTTCAGCTCAGTTCTATTTTTGACGCTGAGGTGATGGTGTATGAAAGTGAAGATCCACTTAAAACGCTCAATGTTTTGGGGGTGGCTGTGATTTCAGATCACCAGATTCAAATCATGACCGACACCCAGTCTCCCAATCGACGTTACCGTTTAAAAATCAATGGGCTTAAATCTTATGATGGAACTGAGTTGCTCACACCTTTGAATCGTGGATTTAAGGGTTACAATTTGCAAGCCATTCATCAGGCGGCTAGCTCTCGCTTAGCTGATTTCAATAACGACTTGCGGGTTGATTTCGCAGATTTCACAATCTTCTCATCGGTGTATGGCACCACTTATGATGCTTTGAGTCCTGGCACTAGTTCTGGATCTCAAATTTCAAACCCTTCGAATTCAAATGGAAATGAGGATGAAGGTCAAATTGGTCAGCCCATTCAAGAGGATCCGGATGCGTTGGTTCCGATCACGGAAGAAATAAATGCTTAGTTTTAGAGTTCTTTCGTTAAATGTTATTTGTTAATTGTTATTCATTACAATGAAATCCATTAAAATTTTTCTAGCGGTGTTGATGATTGTGTTGGCGTCGAACGTGCTTTCTGGTTGTGATGCTCGGCCACAAGAAGCAGCTCAGGAAGTCGCTGGTTTGCAACAAGTCACTGAAGAGCGCTCTCATTTGCCTCAATTGGCAATGGCTCGAATGGACATGGCTCAGGAATTGAAAAAAACAGTTGAGTTAAAGATCGAATTGATTTCTGAATCGGATGAGATGCTTCATGTCCAACTTCAATTGGATAACCCTGAACAAAAACCGATTACTTCTGTGGAATCTTGGATCAGTTTTTCCTCTGACCGATTAAGAGGGGTTCGAATGGATGTGGATGAATCTCTCTTTGAGTTGGCTGCTCCTTATGAAAATGGTTTTGATGAACGTGGACGTTTAAAATTAGGTCGAGCAACGGCCACACCTGTTAAGAATGAGACCATTATCCTAGCAGAGTTGTGGTTTGAAAAAACATTGCCCGGGCCAGTGATTTTAGAGGCTTATGATTATCAATACGATCTGTCTGGACATCAATCGGTGAACATGATGCATGATGATGTTCCAATCAACATTTTGCTTAAGCCTAATACTCCTCTTTTGATCACTCCTTAGTTTGAATTTTTCTTTATTATATACCATGAAACATCGTTTTCTAATCAGCATTGGCTTTCTACTTTTCTTCCTTGTTGGAAGGCCGGTCACTCATGCTCAGCAAGCAGATGCGACTCTTGAATTAATGCCGTCGACCAATCAGGTCGCTGTGGGGGATGAATTTGACGTCACTGTCATGCTGAATAATCCAGGCCAACAGCGTGTGATTTCGGTTCGATCGTGGCTTGAGTATGATCCTGACAGGCTTCAGGTGGTGTCGATTGACACGCAAAATTCTCCGTTCAGTTTGTCGGCTCCAGGTGAAAATGAATTCAGTGCTGCAGAGGGGCTGGTTAAAATTGGTCGTTCTAATATTTCGGGTGGATTTTCAGAGGCTCAAGCAACCGTGGCAATCATTCGTTTTAAGGTGATTGGAGCTTCAGTGGCACGAGCAACCGTGTCTCCTTACAACTTTCAAACCTCAGAATTGGGTCATACGAGCGTGAATATCATTGATCAAGGGTTCCCAGTCAACATTCTTTCGGCTAGACCCGATGCGGCGACTGTGGCTTTGGGAGCCGGAGAAATCACTCCCATTCCTGATTCAGGGTCTGAATTGGCGACTTTAATGCGTCCATCAAACCTTAAAATCAATACTGGACCTGGCCATGTGGATTTGAAATGGGAGGCGACAACCGAGGCTGAATTGGAGGGGTATTACATTTATTACGGAAAAAACTCAGGACGTTACACCCGTCGCCGAGCGCTTGCTGCTCTGAACGAATACCGTTTGGAGGGGTTGAATGAGGGGGAGGCTTACTACTTTGCTCTCACTGCTTTTGATGCCAATGACAATGAATCAGATTATTCTGATGAGGTGGCGGTCATCATCAATGAACCTCTATCATCCACGGCTCCATTTGAGGACATGACTGATTTGATGTTGGCCAGTGTTCCCGAACATTCTGAAAATGGGTCATCTGTATGGTGGCTTGGCTTTGCTGCCTTAGCTTTTGCTGGAATGTTGACATTCCGAAAGCGTCGGGTGCAAATGGCCTCTTATGACTGATCGTTAACAGTTGAATAAAATTAATCCTTAGTTCTAAAAATAAAAAATGACTTCAAAGAAAAAAAACAATCCGGTTTGGATCACGATTCCAGATAAAAATACGACTCAGCCGCCTGACAAAAAGTTGGCCAAAAAAATGTCAAATCCTGATGAGGTGAAAAATAAATTCTTTTGGGCGATGGGCTTTGTGGCGGTGCTTATTTTTAGCTTTATCTTAGCCATGCCAAGCACCTTTACCACCTTGATGAAGGGGGATTTGTTTGATGGAAATTTCGACGTGATTCCTTCTCAGGGGGGCGCGGTGAATGATGCTTTTTTTGAGGGCGTGGATTACGAAGAGGTTGCTTTAGAAGAGGTTCAAGAGGCAGACACTATTTCCCTTTCTGAAAACCAATTGTCACCAGCAAATTCAGAGGCAGAGTTGATTGACATTCAGCCCATCAACCAGCCAAATACAGAAGATGCTTCAGATTCCCTTTTTGTAGATGTGGTGCCTCAAGAAATTGCCGAACCAGAAGCGTCCAACACAGTGTCTGAAGAAATGCAGCTCTTGTTGGCCGATCTAAATTCTCAATTGGCGGCATTGAAGCAGGATAGCTTGCAAAAAGATCAGCAAATTCAATCGTTGATTGACCAAATACAGTCTCAGTCCACACAACATGCGGCGGCGTTGGAAGTCAAAGAAATGGAGCTTAAATCTGCGGCGGAGGCTCTGGAACCTTCGACCAATGGTGTGGCGGCACTGACTGCAGGGGCGGGTTATCGAGTGAATTCTCATACGGTTGCGTTGACGCCTCAAGAGGTGTTGGCTCAAAAGAAAGGGGGGCAAGCGACGCCGCCAGCTTTACTTGAAGCGAATGTGCTTTTGGCAGATTCTGCTTCCTTAGGTCAGTCTCAGGAGGCTCCGGCTCCGATGGATCTTTCAACTGTTAACGCTCAGCCTACAACCGGACCAATGGAGTCGATGGCATTTGCCTTTTTGCTGGCGTCGTTTGGGGTGTTGGGATACACGATGTTTCGGCGGAGGCTTTAAATTTCAATGGTACTTCTATGGTGGGTCGATGGTTATTCTGTTGTCATTTTACTTTGAATGGCCTTGAATTGTGGGGTTAGTCAATCATAGCTAACTCACTCTGATTGTTTTAATTTGACTTTTTTGTTAAAAAATTATATAATTTTACTCCGCTCGCCTTAATTTAGTCAAAATTATGACCGAAACTGCAAATAATAATCGACAATTAACCCCAGAAGAAGCTCTTGCTGTGATAGATGAGTCTCAAGAATTGGTGGTTAGGGCTGGTCAAGAGGTTGCTTTTTGGAATCTTATAAAAAGTTATGGTGGAGATTTATTTTTTGATGGTGATGGTTTACGCGGCTTAAACAACATAGGCCATGATGTTAATTCTCACCTTTACAATAGTGATTCTTCAGGGATTTTGCTTCAATTGGAAAGAGGTGGTACAAGCGGCCTAGAGATAGCTGCATTTTTAGGTGAAAAGGGGGAGCAATTAGTTGAGCTATTGAACTCCGTTGGCTCACAGCCAGTTGAAAGATGGAGATTGCTTAGGCGATTTTATTTGAGGCGAGTCGCTGGATTGGCGAATCGAGTGCAGGCATCACGTCTTCAAGTTTATAAAAATTTAGTGCGCCAAGCGGCTCGAGAAAATAAAGATTTTATTCACGTGTTAAAGTTCATTCGAGATCTTAAAACAGCATTATCATTATGTGAGGATTCCCGTAAATCTCTGTCTCGATGCCGTGAGAATGCTGATTCACGAGAGAATGGGGCTACGCGGCTTTTAAAAGATCATTTATTCGACCTTCATGATTCTTTTATTGGCTGTAGAGATGAGAGTATTGTACGGGCTGTCCGATCTATAGCATTAAGTTCGGCCTATAAATATAATCTTACTGCGGAAGGAATGCTGGAAGCACTGCCTCAACTCCAAGAAATATTAAGAAAGGCTTTAGAGGAACAGGAGGGAATTGTTGAAGCTTATTCACGTAAAAGAGTTGAATCTGTCTTAAATCCTCAAGTACTGGCCTATAGATCTAGAGGGGCTTTAGAATAATGAGACCCCCAGATTTTCTTTAATCATTCTATATGGTAGTTGGCTTGTGAAGGTTGGAATGATAGCCCATTGTCATTCCACGGCGAGCAGAGGGAGACCATGGAATCTACCAATGACCAATGACTTTTTTGCTAGCCTGTTTCATTATTAGTTATTATATTCATGGTTATGCTTTTCATCAGTATAACCTCACTCTTTGTCACTAGTGTCTCATAAAATCCACATCCCAATGATCTAGAACAAGGAAAGTTGATGTGGAGAGCCTCTAACAAGGGCTTTGGAGATTGTTTTAGGAGTGAGTCTGATGATATGAATGATGGAAACCT
>Ga0316189_10001645_pt1 | contig 22141 bp, 16 predicted proteins | sample LowCovwburrow_MG_FD_204930 | JGI IMG/M metagenome (GOLD analysis project Ga0316189, IMG submission 204930) | Coastal sediment microbial communities from Maine, United States - Lowes Cove worm burrow | ecosystem: Environmental > Aquatic > Marine > Coastal > Sediment | place: USA: Maine... | reverse complement strand
CGCGACCACGCAGATCTCCGGTGCCACCTGGCGCGGCGAGGTGTGCACGTTCGTGCAGGGCGCAGACCGGCACCTCACCCCAGGCCTGGTCGCCGCGACCACCAACCTCGGCCTCGTCGAGGTCGGCCTCGAGCGCGGGTCCCGCGACAACGACCCCGAGACCGACGACCCGATCCGGGCCGCGCTGTATGCCTCGGACGCGTACGACCCCCTCTCGACGGTGCTCGGGGTCGCCCGCCTCGAGGGCATCACCTCTGCCGTGATCGCGCCGTCGGGCGGGTTCATCGCCGGGCACGCCGCCTTCGTGCAGCTCACGGGGCGGACCCAGGCACAAGCGGTCCTGCAGCCCGACGCGGCGATGATCGGCGCGGTCCCTACCGCTTCCTGGGCCGGCGGCCTGCTGCAGATCCGCGAGCTGGCCCACGACGTCGACGCGTGGCGCCGCGACCGCGCCGCATTCCACCGCGGCCGGCCGGCATTCGAAGGCGCGAGCGATCTGGACCTCGCCGCCTTGGTCCCGGTGTTCGCGGGTGACCTGCCGCTGGTGGTCGGCGCGAACGACGCCGCCGACCTCGAAGCGCTGATCCGCCTCCAGCAGGAGCTGGGCATCAAGCTCGTCGTCTCGGGCGCGGCCGAGGGCTGGCTGGTCGCCGACGCGCTCGCGGATGCCAAGATCTCGGTGATGATCGACCCGCTCGTCGCATCGCCGCGCGGCTTCGACCAGCTCCAGAGCCGGTCCGACAACGCCGTGCGACTCCACGAAGCTGGCGTCGACGTGATGGTGCACGCCGTGGGCGGCCATCACGCGCGCGGACTTCGGCAGGCCGCCGGCAACGCGGTGCGTGCAGGGCTCCCGTCGCACGTCGCGCTCAACGCGATCACCGAGGTCCCCTCCCGGGTGTTCGGTCGACCCAGCGGCGGTCGGATCGCTGTGGGCGCACCCGCAGACCTGGTCCTGTGGACCGGCGATCCGCTGGAGGTCACCACCTGGTCCGTCATGGTCTGGATCGACGGCAGGCCGATGCCCACGATCTCGCGCCAGAGCGCGCTGACCGGCAAGTACCGAACACTGACCGGCAACAACCCCGCCGCCCCGCTGCCAAGCCTGGAGGCAGCGGCGCGGTAGGGGCCGCACACCTACGGGCCGAACAGCGCCTCGCAGTCTTCGAGGACGTCCTGTGGGTGCGTGCCGGTAAAGACCGTCGGGTACTCCAGCAGCACGTTGCCGTCGGCCCCGATCAGAAACGACACGCGGTTTGCGGACGCCTGTGTCACGGAGCTTGCCGCACCGTAGTGCAGCGCCAGCGCACGGGAGGTGTCGCTCCACAGCTCGAACTGGAAGCCCTCCTGCACCGCCCAAGACTGATTGTCCGCGACGGAGTCGAAGCTCACCCCGACAATGTCCACGCCGAGCGCATCGAACTGCGCATGCAGGTCACGGTACCCGCAACCCTCGACGGTTCAACCGCCGGTGTTGGCTGCCGGGTAGAACCACAGCGCGGTGGGGCGCCCGACCAGGTTGGCCCCGGTGCGCGCGGTGCCGTCGCGGTTGTCGGCATTGAATACGGCGGGACCAAGGGGAATGACCGGGGGCGTCCCGTGCAATCCAGCAGCTGCGCCGGTGTCGCCCGCCGTGTCAGCACCGGTGTCGCCGACTGTACCGGTGTCGCCGACTGTATCGGTCGGACCCCCAGCGGCGGTGTCAGCGGGACCCGTCCCGGGCGGTGCCACCACAGGAGCTGCCGTATCGGGTGGCGGACCGCCAGAAATAATAGGCCCGGTGTCGCAGCCCATCGCTGCCAAGACCAGCACGACCATCGTCTCTCTCCTTCCCGCTGACCGAGTCTACCCCCATCCTCCGCCCCCGGGGGTGAAGACGCGGACCCGATCGCCTCTAGACAAGTCGACGGCGTCCCCATCCCACGGCGCCCATATGTCGTTCCGCCGGACCTGATCGACGCCCGGTAGACCGGGCGAGCCGGTGCCCAGCCCGGGAGCGCCACGGGTTCGCCGGGTCGCGAGCAGACTCGCGCACGATGGTGCGCGCACCTCCACCTCGCGCACCAGTCCGTCGCCCCCATCGTGCTGGCCCGCTCCCCCGGAATGGCGCCGCAACGCGAACCGAATCAGCCGCACCGGCAGCCGCTCCTCGAGGACCTCGGGGTCCGTCGCCCGCGTGTTCGTCATGTGGATCTGTCGCCCTGAGAGCCCCGGACCGCGCGGCGTCGCGCCTTGTCCCGCGCCGATGGTCTCGTACAGGGACCACCCCGCGCCCCCGATCGTCAGGTTGCTCATGGACCCCGCGGACCCGGCCATCCACCCCGCGGCGCGCAGCACCAGATCGACGATCCGCTGCGAGGTCTCCACATTGCCGCCTGCCACGGCGGCGTCCGGCGGTGGACAGACCACTGACGGCGATGGCAAGACCAGCCGCACGCGCCGCATCGCGCCCTCGTTCTGAGGCATCTCCCTGCCCGAGAGCACCATCAGCGCGTACAGGACCCCCGCGCGCACCACGGCCTGCGGCGCGTTGGTGTTGCCCGGGTCGGGCCCTCCGGTCCCCGTGAAGTCGACCGTCAGTCCCGACGCGGATGCGCTTAGGCAGACCCGCAGCGGCAGACCGACCAGAACGTCCTCGGCAATGGCGCGGCGGGGCAGCCCGGCGAGCACCGCGTCCAGCGAGGCGTCCGCGACGTCCGCGAGGTGCGCCATCCAGGTCGCGATCCGGTCGGCGGGACCGAGCGCCGTCAGGAGCCGCGCGGCCGTCGTGTTGGCGGCGATCTGCGCGCACAGGTCCGCGAGGACCGTCGCGCGCTGCCGGCTGCCGGTCAGGGCCAGATCGTCGCGGATCCGACCGTCGCGCAGCAGCGGCGCGTGCCGCACCACGAAGCCCTCATCGGAGAGCTGATGCGACCGCGCGGGCATCGATCCGGGCGTGAGGCCGCCGACGTCCGCATGGTGCCCGCGGCAGGCGACAAAGAACCGCACGCCCTCGTGGTGCACCGGGTGGATCACCGTGAGGTCGGGCAGGTGGCTCCCCCCGGCGCTCGGGTCGTTGCAGAGCCAGTGCTGGCCTTCCTCATCGGAGCTCACCGTCCGGATCCAGTCGCGCACCGTGGCGCCCATCGCCCCCAGGTGCACCGGAACGTGCGGCGCGTTGGCGACCAGGCCGCCCTGCGCATCGAACACCGCGCAAGAGAAGTCCAGGCGTTCGCGGATGTTCACCGACTGCGCTGTCCGCTGCAGCACCTCCCCGGCGCGCGTCGCCACCGCCGTGAATCGGCTGGACCACAGCGCCACCGCGTGCGGCGTGCGCGTCGTGGGCAGCGGGGGCGGCCGCGCCTCGGTGCGGGTCAGGGTCAGCAGCCCGTCGACCGACCGCGCCGTCCAGCCAGCCGGGACCCAGACCGAGGTGGTGGGCAGGTCGAGTCGCACCGGGCCCGGGCGCGGACGGGGAAGGCCCCAGGCATCCTCCATGGCGAGCCGCACGTCCGGCGCCGGGCCGCGGACCCGCACCCGCGCATTGACGATCTCGACGGCCGCGTCCCGCTGAAAGCCGTACCGTGCCTGGTGCGCCGCGAGGAACCGATCCCGGGCCTCGGCTGCGCTCACCGCCTCGACCTCGATCGCCTCCTGGGTCCCAGTGTGGCGAAGGTCGACGCTCCGAACCGTCTCGCCGAGCGCCGGAAGGCGCGCCTGGAGCGTCTCCCAGGCCTGGGTCACCTCCGCCCACGCCGACAGTGGAACCCACAGCGGCGCCACCGCCGCCTCCTCGCGCCGCGCGAGTGCCTGACCCAGGGCCGAGAGCACCGACGCACACGGGTGAAACAGCACGGTCTGGACCCCCAGGCGCGCGGCCACCGCCGCCGCGTGCTGCCCGGCGGCGCCCCCGAACGCCACGATCGCGTGGTCGCGCAGATCCACCCCCCGCGCCGCCGCCAGGCGACGGACCGCCGCGGCCATCTGGTCGCGCGCGACGTCGAGCAGCTGCTCCGCCTCCGCCGGCAGGTCCACCGCTGCCGCGTCGAGCGGCGGATCGAAGGCCCCCGCGTCCAGCAGCCCCGCCGCCAGCGCCGCGTCGGTGAGGGTGGGCGGACCACCGCGGCCGTAGCACTGCGGTCCGGGGTCCGCGCCCGCCGAGTCGGGTCCCACGCCCAGCCGCAGCCCGTCGCTCCACACGACCGAGCCGCCGCCCGCAGCGATCGTGTCGACCTCGAGCATCGGTCGTCGCAGCCTGACACCGGCGACCCGGACGTCTCCCGTCCGACGGGGCAGCCCCGCCGCGCCCACCACGCACACGTCGGTGCTCGTCCCGCCCATGTCGAACCCGATCGCTCCACAGAATCCGGCCGCGCGCGCGATCGCCTCGACTGCAATCACGCCGCCGGCCGGCCCGGACAGGACTGCGTCGGGCGCGCGCAATGCCGAGGCTGGGGTCAGGCCGCCGTCCGACCGCACCGCCCGCGCCCCGTCCGGGATCTCGTCGCGGTCCATCGCCGTACGCAGCACGGGGGTGATCGCCGCGTCGACCAGAGTCGTCTCGATGCGGGCGAGGTAGCCGACCTCGGGGCTCACCGCGTGACCCAGGGACACCAACGGCGCGCCCAGCGCCCGCAATCGGCGTCCAGCCTCCTCTTCGTGCGCCGCGTTGCGGTGGCTGTTCAGGAAGACCGCGGCCACAGCCTCGATGCCGCGTAGATCGAGCGTAGACGGCCACTTCAGCGGGGTCACCTCCTGTCCGTCCACTGCGATTCGCCCGCCGATCTCCACGACCCGGGTGGCCAGCGACGGGGGCCAGCGCTCTTCGGGGGCGAACAGCGCAGGCCGGGTCATGTCGCCGATGTGCACCAGATCGGCGAAGCCCTCGGAGACGAGGAGCAGGGTGGGGCGCCCGGTGCGGGTGAGCAGCGCGTTGGTCGCCACTGTGGTCCCGAAGGTCAGTGACCCTTGGGCGAGCCGGCCGACCACGGCGCGGTCCGAGGGGACCTTCTGCACCTCGACGCGGCCGTCGTCGTGCAGCACCACGACGTCCGTGAACGTCCCCCCGCGGTCAATACAGGTCCTGGACTGTGACATACGCCGCATCATGGCATGCGATCCAACCCGCGTGGGCCCGATACACAGGGTGCACATCTGGTAGATTCGAAATGCGCATGACGTCCCCTTCTCCGGCTGCTCGGCACGCGGTGCCGGTGCTCGGTTCGCTGATCCTCCGGGTCGGTCGGACGCGCACCGGTTGTGCTGCCGCGCCCGCGTTCTGGGGCCGTCCATGAGCGACCCTGGCGCACCGCCCGAGGCCCTGGTCCCCGGTCCGATGGTGGAGGCCGCGCGGCGATTCGAGATGCACCACTGCCTCGGTCGCGGGGGTTTCGGGGAGGTCTACCGCGCCAGCATGATCTCACCTGGCGGCGTGCGCTCCGACGTCGCCGTGAAGATCCTGCACGCAGAGGTCGACACGACCAGCCAGGCGATGCGGCGCCTGCGCGACGAGGGGCGGCTCCTCAGAGCCATCCACCATCCGTCGGTGCTTCGGGTCCACGACCTGTGCCGGCTCGAGGGTCGCATCGCGCTCGTGACCGAGTTCATCGAGGGGCAGGATCTCGACAAGTGCTTGCTCGGCCGCGACGCGCTCGATCTGCGCGGGCTGCTCGAGGTGGGGACCCGCGTGGCGGACGCACTGCACGCCGCGTACACAGCCCAAGCCCCGACCGGCACGGGCATGCTCCGCCTGGTGCACCGGGACGTGAAGCCCGCCAACATCCGGATCGGTCGGGGGGGCGAGGTCAAGCTCTTGGACTTCGGGATTGCGCGCGCGACCAACCTCGACCGGGAGGCCCAGACCGCCACGGACGCGATGCTCGGGTCCTACCTGTACATGGCGCCCGAGCGGTTCCTGGAGGACGGCGCGCACGGCCCGTGGGTCGACGTGTTCTCTCTCGGCTGCACCCTGTACGAGGGCATCGCCGGTGAGCGGCTGTTCAGCGAGTTCTCACTCAACCAGCTCTACGTGCTGGTCCTCGACCCCGCGCGGTTCGGTCGGTTCCTCGACGAACGCCTGGACGTCCTGGGGCTCGGCACACCCGTCGGCGTGACCGACCTTCTGTGCCGCATGCTGCAGCTCGACCCCATGCAGCGCCCCAGCCACCAGGAGGTCGCCCGCACCGGTACCAAGCTCATGCGCGCACTCGGCGGGCCCACGCTCGACCGCTGGGCACGCGCGCGCAGCTGGCCATCGCTGCGCGGGATCGAGGGCATGCTCGACGGCACCACCCTGGTCGAGGGGCGGTTCACGTCGCGCCCCGCACCCACCCGCTCGGACCACCCGTTGCCGCCCCGACAGCTCGGCGCCGCCGACACCATCGAGGCGCAGCTCGAGCTGCCCAAGCCCGCGCCGCGCCGCGCCACGGTGCCGGACAAAGCGGTACAGATCGGCCTGATCGGATTTGTGCTCGCCGGCGCAGCCACCGCGTTCGCCGTGCTGGTCCTCGTGGTGGCGGTCGCTTCGCGGCAGCGCGCAGAGCCGCCGCGCGGGCTCGAGCCTCCGGGGCCCGTCGAGGCAGTCGACCCCGCGCGCCCGCCTGCCACCGTGGTCGAGACCGTCCCGGCCGCCGGACCCGCGTCCACTGGCTCGCGCAACGCGCCGCGCGCCGCCGGCGCGTTCGAGGTGACCGGCGCGGTCGTGGTCGAGCTGGTCGGGAAGGCCGGCACCTTCCGGGCGGGCCCGCTGCCCGCGGGCGCCTACGATGTCCGCGCGCAGTTCGAGACCGGCAAGCCCGAGTCGGTCGCATCCGTCGAGGTCGCCCCCGGCCAGACGCTGATGATCAAGTGCCGTACATTGCGTAAGGAATGTACCGTCACGGAATGATCGCCGGCCTGCTGCTCAGCGCGTCCCCCGCGTGGGCTGCGCCGTGCGCCGATCCAGTCACCGAGGCCGACGTCCGCGGCTTCGCCAGGCGCAGCAGCGAGTCCATCGAGATGGACGACATCGCCGGCCACCGACGCGCGTGGTCCGACATGCTCGTGAGCGTCCCCTGCCTGGTCGACCAGCTCCCGCGCGAGCCCTGGGCCGAGCTGTTGGTGAACGAGGCCATCGTCCGCGAGGCGACGGCCGTACGCGGCTGGCACAGCCTGTTGACCGTGGCGACCCGGATCGCGCCGGACCTCGACGACATCCCGGGCTTCCTTCTGGAGGCGTGGGTTCCCGTGTCCGACCCGGACCCGGGTACCGTCGACGTTCCCGCCGACGCAGCACTGTTCATCGACGGGATCCTGCAGCCGCGCGTACAGGATCTGCGGGGCGAGCACATCGTCCAGGTGTGGCGTGACGGCCGCTGGCGGTCGGCGATGGTCGTCAACGACGGCCCCCCTCCGGCCTGGCTCGCGCCGCGCGAGGCGCCTCCGGTGGCCGGCGCACCCGACGCGGTCCCGGTGGCCCCGGCCGCACCGCGTCGCCCCGCCCGCGCGGCGGGCTCCATCGAGATCGCGCTGGGGGTGGCGCTGCTCCAGGAGGGGGTGCCGAGCGGACTGGCGGGGCTCGCGACCCACGGCGTGCAGCCGATCGCGCGGCAAGGCGGGGTGTTCTGGGACGCCGCGCTCCCGGTCTCGGTCGTCACCAGGCCGGGCATCGGGTTCACCGACTCGACGGCTCCGTGGGCGTACGCCGGGCCTGCGCTCACGCTCGACGGCGCCCACGTGGGCCTCGGCGTGGGTGGTTTCCGGCTCCTGCGCCTGAACGGCGACAACGACCTCGACGCGATCGCCACCCAAGTGCACCTGACCCTCGGCGCCCGCAACACGCACTTCGACTTCGAGGCAGGCGGTGGCGCCGGCCCCGCCGCTGCCCACCTCCAGACTCGCGCAGGATGGCGCCCGCACAGGGGTCCTGCCGGCGCGCGGTTCGGCCTGGATGGGCACCTGGGGGCCGCGTGGCCCGGCGGCGCACCGGCGGATGGACAGACCGCCACTGTGCTGCAGCTGACGATGCTCGCGCGGTTCGGTCTGGCCTGGGGTCGCGCGCCACGGGGTCGCACCCTATAGTGATGCGCTCAATCGGAGGGCTCCGGCCGTGGATGAACTCGAACCCGACGACCACACCGACTCCGCAGCAGGATTCGTCCCCGCGTATTCCAGCGATGAAATGAGGGAAACGGGCGAACGCCTCGCCGAACTGTACCGGGCCGCTCGGGCTGGGAAGTCGGACGACGCGGCTGAGGAGATCGCCCGCTTGCGCGCCACGCTCCGGAGGGGGCCCCGGATGCATCCGGGGGAATTCCTGGCGGCTGGGCGGTACCGATTGTTGGACCGACTGCACCGCAGCGGGGGCAACGATGGGTACTGGCGCGCGCACGACGTCGAGGAGGGCCGGCTGGTCTTCGCTCAGGTGTACTACGGCGAGTGGGTCAGCGATGAGAACGCGGTCGACGCGTTCCTGAAGCACGGTGGCACGCTGGCCGGGCTGGTTCATCCGCACATCGGCAGGGTGCTCGCTGCACACCAGTCCGACGACGGCTTCGTCTACCTGATCACCGACCTGTTCGAGTCCAACCTCGAGGCCATCGACGACCTCGACACCGTCGCGGCGCTCCAGGTGGTGGTGGAGTGCGCCCACGCGCTGCAGCACGCCCACAGCCACGGCGTGATTCACGGCGATCTGCAGCCGTCCAACGTGATGCTGTCGCCCGACGGCGCTGCCCATGTTGTCGGCTTCACACTCACGCCGATGTCCACGCGAGAGACGTCGCTGTTCCGCGCGCCGGAGAGCACCGAGCGCGACTACGAGCCGTCTCCCACGAGCGACGTGTACGCCCTGGGCATGACCGCCATGCGCGCTCTGTCCGGCGCCGAGCTGCCGTTCTGGGTCCTGCGCGATCCAGGTCGACTGATCGACGGCCTCGCGATCGAGGAGCCGGTCAAGGACGTCCTTCGCCGCGCGGTCGAGTGGGACCTCGACGCCCGCTACGACGATCCGCTCGCGCTGTTGGTCGATCTGCTGGCCGATCCTGCGTTGGTCGAGGCGCTCGCGATGCGCGCACGGGAGGGAGGTCGCTTCGACGTCGCCGCCATGCACTACGAGACACTCCTGTCGATCCAGCCCGAACGCGGGGTCGAGATCCGGACGATCCTCGGTGATGTGTACACCGCGGTCGGCGAGTACGACCCGGCGTTCACACACCTGCTTGCCGCGCTCGAGCGCACCGACGACGTCGAGTCGCTGTTTGCGCCGCTGCGCACGGTCGCGGATCGAACCCAGGACTGGGAGCGCCTCGCGCAGGGCCTGTGGACCCAGGCGCGCGAGCAAGAGCCGGGACGCCGGGTCATCCTGCGCGCTGAGCTGGCGCGGATCTACCAACATGAGCTGCAGCAGCCGAGCGCCGCTGCAGAGACGTGGGCCGAGGTCCTCGACGACCACAGGAGCCCAGCCCAGGCCGCGACAGCGCTGCGCGCCATGCAAGGACTCGCGCGGGACCGCGGCGACTGGGCTGCCTTCGTCGACATCGGGCAAGAGCTGCTCTCCTACACCCCCGAAGATGAGCAGCCGCGCGTTGAGTACGCCATCGGCCGCGCCTACCTCGAGCACCTCGACGACGAGGATCAGGGGCTCGGGTTCATCGATCGCGCCGAGAGCGCAGGCTGGTCGGAGGCGGACCTGGGTCCGCAGCTGCAGACCATCCGTGCGCGCCACGGCCAGTGGCAGCAGGTGATCCAGCTCATGGCCCAGCAGGCCGAAGACCAGGACATCGCGGAGGCGTCCCCGACGCTCCTCCGCGCCGGGATCATCGCCAGCTCGGTGCACCTCGAAGAAGAGGCCTTCAAGGTCTACCATGCGCTGCTCGAGCGCGCGCCGCGGCATGTGGTCGCTCTGCGCCACCTCGCCCGCTTGCACCACCGCGCGCACGAGCACGACAAGGCGCTCGGCTTCTACGAGCGGCTGTGGGAGACGTACAAGGGCAAGGAAGTCGAGGAGCCCGAGGCGAGCGAGCGGGCGGCCGACTGCACGGCGTACGCGCTGCTCCTGCTGCGGCGGGGTCACGCCGAGGCGGGATCCGAGCGCCTCAACGAAGCGCTCCGCCTCAACCCCAACCACGTGCCGAGCCTGCAGCTTGCCGGGCCGCTGTTGCTGGCCCGCGGCCAGACGGCGGACGCCGGTGCTGCGTTCGAGCGGCTCATGTCGCTGTTCAAGTCCGTGGAGCTGTCGCCCCAGAAGATCGAGGCCTGCCTCGGCATGGGCGACCTGTGTTGGATCCAAGGCCGACTCACCGCCGCGATGGGCTGGTACAACCGGTCTATCGAGCTCGACCCGTTCGCGGTCACGGGCTGGTGGGGTCTCGCGAAGGTGGCGATGTCGGCCCGTGGCGGGCACGCGGGCGCCGATCGCGCTCCCTGGGTCAAGGCAGTGCCCAAGCGCTACACCAGCAACGAGGGTCTCGCCCGGCTGATCGCCGGCGCGCTCGATCCCCAGGCCACCCGCGCTTGGCTGCAGCGCTCGCCGCTCGGCAAGGCGATGCTCGAGGGTGGCGACACCCCGATGCGCATGGCGTGTCTGGTGGTCGATCTGATGCTGCGCAACGAGGTCATCACGCCGGATCTGTTCCGGCGGCTCGCCGACGCGCGCAGCGGCTGGGCCGGTCCCATCGACGACGTCCAGCGGCTGTGGTTCGCCGGCGGAGCCTCCACGTTCCCGGTCCCGCGTAGCTACGGCTGGTCGAGCCGGTACATCGAGATGGACTTCGACGAAGACAAGGTGCGGGCGGTGCTCCCGCCCGAGCTGCCCGCGACCCCGGCCGCGCTCCCGGAGCTCAAGGACCCCGACGCGTGGAAGGCGCTCCTGTCCGGCGCGCAGCCCGAAGCGCCTCCGGTCTACGAGGTCATGGAGGCCAACAACGACGGCGGGCAGACGTTGCATCCCGGTCCGATCGGGCGGCTGTCGCGCGATGGCGCGAGCTGGCTGACGCTGGGCAACGAGCACCGCGAGGCGTTCATCGGGCGCGGGTCCGGCGGCGAGATGATGCGTACCGACCTGTCCAGCAGCTCCGCTGCCCGCCTGTACCGGCAGGGTGGCCGGGTGTACATCGAGGCGCTCAGCGACGAGCCGCTCTCGGTCGACGGCCTCGCGACGGATCGCTGGCGGCTGGTCGGTGGCGAGCGTGTGGCCATCGCCGAGCTCGAGCTGCTGTACGACGCGAGCGAGGACGGACGCCGCCCGCCGCGCGCGAGGGGGTCCGACTCGCCGCCGTTCCCTTTCTCCTCGCGCGAGGATAGCGAAGTGGTCCGGTCGGCCGCATCCTCGCAGGTTGCTGCAACTTCCGCTGCGGTCGCCTCTGATCTCGATCCGCAGCACGCGGTCGCAGTCGAGGTTGACGATGGGGCCTTCGAGCCCACCATCCCGCTCGCGCCCGCCCCCGTCGAAGGGGCATCGGCGGTCAAGGGGGCCCTCGCCTTCGGGGACGGTCTCGGTCCCGATGACGAGGACGACGACGAGCCCGAGACAGCACCCGAGGGTCCGCCCGAGGACTCCGGCTCGTGGGCCGTGCCGGTCGTGGTCGACCGACGCGATGATCCGTCGCCTGCGCCGTCAGCGGCACCGGACGGCGAGGAGGATCCGGGCTGGCTCAAGGATGTGCTCGCTGCCGAACAGGCGGTCGACCAGGCCGACGAGCTGTCCGAGGAGGGCCTCATCCAGGAGGCTTCCGACCCGTCCTCCACCGACGAAGATCTCTCCACCCTGCTGGCGAACGTGATCGACCCCTCGCTGAACAAGGGCGACGAGGCTGGCAGCTTCGGATTCCCCGAGGAGGTCGCGAGCGAGGATGTCTCCGACCTCGTCTCGGACCCGCCCGCCGCAGTGGTCGGCGTGACCGGGCCCGCGGCCTCCCCGGAGCTTCCTGCGGCGTACCTGGAGTTCCTCTCCGGCGCGGACCGCGGTAGCCGGATCGACATTGGCGACGCGCTGTCGGTCGGGCAGAGCCGGCAGTGCGGCCTGTCGATCCCCAACGACACGCGGCTGTCCCCCACGCATTGTGTGGTGCTGGCGACCGATCAGGGTCACTACATCCTGCGCGATGAGGGCTCCACAAACGGAACCGTGGTCAACAGCAAGCGCGTTTCCGAGATCCCGCTCGCCGGGGGCGAGGTGATCATGGTCGGTCGTACCGTGCTGCGGTTCCGGATGGAGAGCGAGGCGTGACGGTCGCGTCGGACGACTTCAAGCGAGCCCTGAGCCGCTGGGCTTCGGGAGTCTCAGTCGTGACCGCCGAGGTGCAGGGCGCGGTGTACGGGCTCACTGTGTCGAGCTTCTCGTCGGTGTCCCTCGACCCGCCGCTGGTGAGCGTGTGCCTCGCCAACGACAACCGGTGTGTCTCGATGATCGAGGCGGGCGGTGGGTTCGCGGTCAGCATCCTGGGGGCGCAGCATCAGGGCGTGTCGAACGCGTTCGCGGGGCGCGGTCGGGAGCCCACCACCACGCTGGACACGATCGGGCTCTCGCGCACGCCTTCGGGCCACGCGGTTGTCCCCGAGGCGCTGGGATGGCTCGGGTGCTCGGTACACGAGCTCGTGCGCGCCGGCGACCACACCATCGTGATCGGCAGGGTGCTCGCCACCGGCACCGCGCCCAGTGAGCGACCCGCGCCGCTGCTGTACTTCGACCGCGCCTACTGCAGCGTCTTCGCCGCGTCCTGAGCGGGCGCGAGCGGCTCGAACAGCACGTCCGCGATGACCTGGCGGCGGAAGCGCCCCCAGGGCATGCGCTGCAGCACCACGAGCTGCTGTCGGGTGGGCGAGCCCAGCGGCGCGACCAGCCGGCCGCCTGGACCCACCTGTGGGAGCAGCGCGGGGGGCACCGTCGGGGCCGAGGCGCCGAGCAGGACCACGTCGAACGGAGCGGCCTCGGGCCAGCCCAGTCGCCCGTCCCCCATGCGGACCTGCACCGACTGCGCCGGAAGGCGCGCGCGCGCCAGCTCGGCGAGCGCCGCGACGCGCTCGATGGTGTACACCTGAGCCCCGAGCGCCACCAGCACCGCGGTCTGGTAGCCGGCGCCCGTGCCCACCTCGAGGACCCGGCTCCCCGGCGTGATTCCCGCGGCCTGCGCGACCAGCGCGACACTCTTCGCATCGGACCGGGCGTGTACCGGGGTGAATGCCTCCCGCGACACGATCGCCAGCGCGCGCTCCACCTCCGGACCGATCACTCCCAGGGTTCCTTGGGGATCACCACCGGAGGCATGTCCGGCGGATCGGCGATGGGCCACCAATCGCCCCACAGCTCCTTGCCGCCGTCGACGGCCCAGCGTTGCCCGGTGATGTAGGCGCCCGCCGGGGTCGCGAGGAACGCGACCAGCCAGGCCACCTCCTCGCAGCGGGCCAGGCGCTTCAGCGGGACGCGCGAGGTCATCTGCTCCACCAGGCCCAGGCCCTCGGGGTACTTCCGCAGTCCCGAGGACGCGACGAACCCCGGCGCGACCGCGTTGACCCGGATGCCACGCGAGGCCCACTCGACCGCCAGCGTCCGGGTCATCGCCTCGACGCCCGCGCGCGCGGACACCGAGTGCGCCATGCCCGGAAAGGCACCGGCGGTCAGCATCGTGATGTGCGTGATGTTGCCGCCGTTCGCGAGCATCCACGCGTCGGCGACGGCCCGGGTCATGTTCCAGGTGCCGGTCAGGTTCGTCGCGACCACCGCGTCGAAGCCCTTGCCGGAGATCGCCTCGGCCGGCGAAAAGAACTGCCCCCCGCCGTTGTTCACCAGGTGGTCGATGCGGCCGTGGCGCTGCAGGACCCGGGCGACGAGCGCAGCGACCGCCTCGCGATCGCGGATGTCGACCGTCTCGCCGGTGACCGGGCGGCCCAGCTCCTCCGAGAGTCCGGCCGTAGCACGCCTGATGTTCTCTTGGTTTCGGCTCGCGATGACCACGGTCGCGCCGAGCCGACCGAGCTCGCGGGCGATCGCGACCCCGATCCCGGTGCCGCCGCCGGTCACGACAGCGACCTCGCCAGCGAGCAGATCGTCACGGAAGATTCGGCTGGGCTGCATGTGGGTCGAATAACTTCAGGCAGCACGGAGGGTCGAATGCGGATGCTCGTGATGTGCGTGGCCAACTCGGCGCGCAGTCAGATGGCGGAGGGCTGGGTCCGGGCGCTGGCCACCGATGCGGTCGAGGTCCACAGCGCAGGCTCGCACCCCACCAAGCCACGCCCCGAGGCGATCGCGGTCATGGCCGAGGTCGGCATCGACCTGTCCGGCCACCGCTCCAAGCGGGCCGCCGACCTGCCTCGCCCCCACCTGGTTGCCACGCTGTGCGCCGAAGAGGTCTGCCCGGTCTACCCCGGTGGGGTTGAGCACATCTCCTGGGCGACGGAGGACCCGGCCTCGGACACCGGGACGATGGCGGAGCGCCTCGCGCGATTCCGGATCGCGCGGGACCACATCGGGGACGTGGTCGCGGACTTCCTGCGGCAGCGCGGGCTGGCCCGGCGGTTCGGTGCCGCGGTGCGGGACCAGTTCGCGCTCGACCCTGACATCGCCTTCCTCAACCACGGCTCGTTCGGCGCCACGCCGCGCAGCGTGCTGGCGGCCCAGGCTGAGTGGATCGCCCAGCTCGAGGCGGCGCCGGTGCGGTTCATGCTCCGCCAGCCCGAGCGCGTGCAGGCCGTGACTGCGCGGCTCGCCGCGCTGCTCGGCTGCGCTGCGCCGCACCTCACGATGGTCGCCAACGCCAGCACCGCCGTCGCTGCGGTCCTCCGGTCGCAGGACCTCGGCCCGGGCGACACCATCGTGACCACGACCCACGCCTACGAGGCGGTGAACCGGCTGCTGGCCTTCGTGGCAGCGCGCTCGGGTGCCCGGGTCGTCGCCATCCCGATCCCGTTCCCGTTGGCGGACCCCGACGAGGTGGTCGCTGCGGTCGCGGCGGGGTGGCCGGACGGCGCCAAGCTGGCCGTGTTCGACCACATCACCTCGGGCACGGGGCTGCACCTGCCGATCGCGCAGCTCGTTGCGCTGTCCCGTGCGCGCGGCGTGCCGGTGTTCGTCGACGCCGCGCACGCCCCGGGTCACACGCCGGTGAACCTGCGCGCGCTGGGCGCCGACTACTGGACCGGCAACATCCACAAGTGGCTGTTCGCGCCGAAGGGCTGCGCGGTGCTGTACGCGCGCCCCGAGCACCACGACACGCTGCACCCGCTGGTGATCTCGCTCGGGCACGGCCAGGGTCTGCAGTCGGCGTTCGGCTGGCAGGGCACGCGCGATCCGAGCCCGTGGCTGGCCGCAGGTGCGGCGCTGGACTTCGCCGAGGCGCACGGGCTCGACGCGATCCGGGCCCACAACGCGCTGCTGCGCCAGTCCGCCGGAGAGCGTGTGGCGGCGGCACTGGGCGCGGACCCCATGGCGCCGTCATCGATGCTCCGCGCGCTGCAGACGATTCCGCTGCCGGCGACGTTGCCCGGCACGCGCGCGGCCGCGGATGACATCAGCCGACGCCTGCATGATGAGCACCGGGTGGAGGCCATGGTCCTGCCGTTCGATGACCGCTTGTGGCTGCGGATCTCAGCGCAGATCTACAACACGCTGGGCGACTACGACCGCCTGATCGCCGGGCTGAGCGCGGTGCTGTAAGGGAGCGTCCAACAACAAACGCGCAGCCATCGGGCGTGCAGCGCGTCCGTATGCAGCGATTGTTGTTGGACGATCCCTTAGGTCATTCGGTCAGGCGTCCTCGAAGGGGCCCTGGACCTCGGGACCCCGGTTCTTCACGTTGCCCACCGTCCGGCTCACCGCGCGCTCCTGCATCGGCCCGGCGTAGGGCACGAGCAGCTCCTGGAGCACTTCCTTGTCGTTGACGGAGGGATCGAGCCACAGGTCCCAGGTGTGCGACGGCAGGATCACCGGCATCCGGTCGTGGATGGGCTTCATCAGCGCGTTGCCGCTGGTGGTCACGATGGTGCAGGAGCGCACCTCCTGCTGCGTCTCGGGGTCGGTCCAGCGCTCCCACAGCCCGGCCATGCCAAACGGCGTGCCACCTTGGACCTGGATCAGGTGCGGGATCTTGTTCTTCTTGTCGATCCGCTCCCACTCGTAAAATCCATCGGCGAGGACCAGCAGGCGACGGCGCTTGAACGCAGCGCGGAACGCGGGCTTCGACGACGCGGTCTCGGCGCGGGCGTTCAGCGTGCGGGTGGCGATCTTCCGGTCCTTCGCCCAGCCGGGGATCAACCCCCATCGAAACGTCTGAAGCGAACGGGTGCCCGCGTCGTCCACTACGCACTGGACCTGAGTGGTGGGGGCGACGTTGTACCGAGGCAAGACATCCGGCAGGACATCCACCTGGAAGATCTCGGCGATGTCGCTGGCCGGCGCGGTCAGCGCGAAGCGTCCACACATTGTTCCTCCGGGGCTGACACCCCGCGTAACGGCGGACGGGGCAGAGATCGGACACTTTGTAGATGTGAAGATGGTGTCAGGGAGCGAGGGAACATGAGGAAATTGGCTTGGTTTTCTGCGTTGGTACTGCTGGCCTTCGCAGCGGGTGCCACCGGAGTCCCGGGCCCCGCCGCCGCCGCCGCCGCGGACTGGCTGGTCGACTCGGGCCGGGTCGACTCGGGCCGGGTCGAGCTCGCAGGGCCCAGAGGAGCAGTCGTCCCCGACGCCATCTGAGGTAGAACACCGGCGGAGGTCCCCCGCGTCCCAGATGTCCCTGATCGCTGTGGCGTTGCTCGCTGCGTCCGCGTGTAGCCCCGATCCGTACCCGGGCGAGACGGGCGAGGTGCTGCACGTCGGGCTGCGGTCGCCGCCCCGCACGTTCGACCCGCCGCTGCTCGGAGACCAGTCCAGCGGCAAGATCGCCGCGCCGGTGTTCGAGGGGCTGCTCGCCTACCACCCCTACGCGCGCCCCTACCAGGTGCAGCCTGCGCTCGCGGCCGCGATGCCCACGGTCAGCGAAGACGGGCTGACCCACACCTACACGCTGCGCTCCGGGGTCACCTTCCACGACAACGCGTGTTTCCCTGGCGGCGAGGGCCGAAAGGTCGTGGCCTCCGATGTCGTGTACGCGTTCAAGCGCTTCGCGCACCCCAGTGTGCAGACCCGCAACCTGTGGATGATCCGCGAGAAGTTCGCCGGGCTCACAGCGTACCGCGACGGCATCCAGGAGCGGATCGATGCCGTCCGCGCCCGCGGCGAGGTCGCAGCACCGCTCGAGGGGCTCGACGAGGTGCCGCTGTCCGGGGTCACCGCGCTGGACGACCGCACCGTCCAGATCCGGCTGACCGAGCCCTACCCGCAGCTGAGCTGGGTCTTGGCGCGTCCGACCACCGGGATCTACCCCCGCGAGTGCGTGGAGTTCTACGGGGACCAGTGGCGCTCGAACCCGGTGGGGACCGGTCCGTACATCCCGACCGAGTACAACCCCGTGTACCGCGCGGTGTACAAGGCGAACCCAGACTACCGCGACGTCCGGGTCCCCGATCCGAAGGGAGACCCGGCCCAGCGCTACCCCGACTGGGAGGCCGACGTCGCCGCGGGCCACTTGGCGCACGCCGGGAAGCGGCTGCCGCTGCTCGACGGGATGGAGATCCGGTTTATCCTGGAGGACCAGCCGCGGTGGCTGTACTTCGCCAACGGGCACCTCGACTTCGTCAACCCGCCCAAGGACAACGTGGCGGACGCGCTGCCGCTCGGCGAGCTGTCGCCGACGCTGCTGTCGCGCGGGGTCACGGTGCAGCGGTGGACCGAGCTCGGCACGGTGTACGCCTGCATCAACACCGAAGACCCGGTGATGCGCAACGTCGACCTCCGGCGCGCGATCGCGCTGGCGTACGACCACCGCTGGACGGTCGACAACCTGTACTCGGGCCAGGCGCTGGTCGCGAAGAGCCTGATCCCGCCGGGCGTGGCGGGGTTCGACCCGACCTACCACCCGTACCACGCCGAGGACGGCACCGCGCAGGTGGAGCGCGCCAAGGAGATGCTGGCGCAGGCGGGGTACCCCGGCGGGGTCGATCCCGAGACCGGGCGCGCGCTGCACCTGACGTTCCAAAACTCCGGGTCCTCGGCGACCAACCGCATGTTCGCGACCCGGTTCGTCGACGAGATGCGCCGGATCGGGATCGAGGTCGACGTCGTGGTCAACACGTTCCCGCAGCTCACCCAGAAGATGCGCAACGGGCAGTTCTCGATCACGTCGCTGGCGTGGGGCTTGGACTACCCGGACGCACAGAACATCCTGCAGCTGCTGTACGGGCCCAACAAGGCGCCCGGCGCGGGCTCCGCGAGGTTCGACGACCCTGCGTTCAACGCCCTGTACGAAGAGGCGGCCGTCCTGCCGGACTCGCCCGAGCGCACCGCGCTGTACGAGCGGATGGCGCACATCGTGAGCGACCAGGTGCCGTGGATCACGCGCGCGCACCGGATCCGGCCCAACCTGAGCCACAAGTGGCTGCACGGGTACAAGTACACCGAGGTCAGCAACAGCAACCTGTCGTACGTGTGGATCGACGATGCGCTGCGCGACGAACAGGTCGCGGAGTGGAACCGACCCACCCGCTGGCCGGCCGTCCTGGTTGCCCTGTTCTTCGCAGGGCTCGTCGCGGTCTCGGTGTTCGGGAGGAAGCGATGACCCGGTTCCTGCTGCGCCGGATCGCCTATGCCGTGCCGGTGCTGCTGGGTGTCGCGCTGATCACGCTGTTTCTGTTCCACATCGCCGGCGGCGACCCCGTGGCGATCAAGCTCGGCAAGAACCCGGACCCGGCCGAGGTCGAGGCGCTGCGCCAGGAGCTGGGTCTGTACGACAGCTTTGCGCGCCAGTACGTCGAGTTCATCCGGCAGACGGTGACGTTCGACTACGGCCGCTCCTGGGCCGACGACACCCCGGTGCGCGAGATCTTCCGACGCGGGCTGTTCCCCACGCTCTCGGTCTCGGTGCCCGGCTTCCTGATCGGCGTGTTCCTCGCGATCGCGGTGTCCCTGCTCGTGGCGGTGGTCCGCGGCTCGCTGCTCGACCGGACCGTCACCGCGCTCGCCGTCGCCGGCATCTCGATCAGCTCGCTTGTGTACATCTTGCTCGGGCAGTGGCTGCTCGCGGACCAGTGGAAGTGGTTTCCGGTGTGGGGCTTCAGCTACGGCCCCGGTGCGGTGGTGTTCGTGGCGCTGCCGATCCTGATCTGGGTCGCGCTGTCGGTCGGCACCGACGTCCGCTACTTCCGGACGGTGATCCTGGAGGAGATCGGCCAGGACTACGTGCGCACCGCGCGCGCCAAGGGCCTGTCCGAGACCCGGGTGATGGTCGCGCACGTGCTGCGCAACAGCCTGATCCCCATCGTGACCCGGATGACGATCGCGGTGCCGTTCCTGATCACGGGCAGCTTCCTGCTCGAGATCTTCTTTGGGATCCCGGGGCTGGGCAGCACGCTGTTCACGGCGATCCAGAACTCGGACCTTCCTGTGGTCAAGGCGTTCACGATGGTGGGTGCGGTGCTGTACGTGTTCTTCAACATTGTCGCCGACCTGCTCTACGCCGTGGTCGACCCGCGGATCCGGCTCGAATGACCGGAACGTCGCCGACCCTGGAAGCGTGGAAACGGTTCAAGCGGGACCGCGCGGCGGTGGTCTGCCTGGTGCTGTTCATCGGGTACGCGGTGGTCGCGCTGCTCGCGCAGGGCGTGGAGCTGTGGGACGGCCCGCCGTTCCGCTACGAGCTGACGCTGCACGAGATCGGGCTGCCGTTCATCGAGGGCGCGACGCCGCCGTCGTCCGAGCACTGGCTCGCGTGGCTCGGGACGACGGCGCAGGGCAAGTCGGTGCTGGTGCGGACCTTCCACGGCACGAAGGTGGCGTTTGTGGTCGGGATGTTCGGGGCCGGTCTGTCGGTGCTGATCGGCACCACGCTGGGACTCCTCGCCGGGTACTTCGGCAAGTGGGTCGATGAGCTGGTGGTCTACACCTACTCGACGGTCGCGTCGATCCCGTACCTGCTGCTGATGCTCGCGCTCGCGTTCATCGTGCGGCAGGGGCCGGTGGCCGAGATCTACCGCGGGCTGCCGTTTGCCGACTACCTGTCGATCGGCCTGTTCAACATCGTGTTCGTGGTGGGCATGACCTCCTGGGTGACCCTGTGTCGCCTGGTCCGTGCCGAGGTCAAGAAGGTGCGCAACCTCGACTACATCCAGGCGGCGCGCGCGCTGGGCCTGGGCCACCCGCGGATCCTGTTCCGCCACGTGCTGCCCAACGTGATGCACCTGGTGCTGATCAACTTCTCGCTGACGTTCGTGCGGGCGATCAAGTCGGAGGTCATCCTGACGTTCCTCGGGGTCGGTGTCGATCGGGAGCCGAGCTGGGGCCAGATGATCGCGGGCGCCAAGAGTGAGCTGATGCAGGGCATCTGGTGGCCGCTGCTGGTCAGCGGGCTCGCGCTGTTCCTGTTGACGCTGTCGGTCAACATCGTGGCGGACGCGCTGCGCGACGCGCTGGACCCGCGCCTGAAGAACGGGTGATACTGCCGCCCATGCACCTCTCCCTGTTGTTCGTCAGCGCGGCACACGCCGGAAGCCTCGACCGCCTCGATGTGGGAGGCGCCTACGGCACGCCCACGGGCACCAACCCAGCCGCCACATGGTGGAACCCCGCCGCGCTCGGCGCGGGGCGCGGCCACCGGCTGCTGCTCGACGTCGCGCCCACGCTCGGCGGCATCACCGCGGCGCGAGACAACCCGGACTACGGCGCGCTCGACCCCGCCCAGTTCCCCAACGACGGGTTCCCCACCGAGTACGACTACTCGGGCACCGACCGGCTCGGCTTTGTCGGGGTGCTGCCCTTCCTCGGCGTCGCCTCGGATCTGGGGGTCGACGGCCTGGGTCTGGGGCTGTCGCTGGCGGTCCCGCACGCGCTCGGGGGCGCCCTCGACGATCCGAACGGTGCGAACCGGTTCGCGAACCGGCAGGCCTCGCTGATCCATGTCTACACCAGCCTCGCGGCGGCATACCAAGTCGCCGACAAGGTCTCGTTCGGGGTCGCCGGGCACCTGGTGAACAGCCAGGCGAAGATCGACACCGACACCACCATCCTGCCGGATCTCGCGGTCGGCGTGCGCGACATCCTCGGCGACGACGAGGTCTCGCCGCAGTACCAAGACGGCCTCGCGGAGACGCCGGGGTACGGGACCACCACGATCTTCGACCTCAAGGGCGTGGGCTTCACCTTCGGCGGGGGCGTGCACATCACGCCGCTCGACGACGAGCAGCTCGCCATCTCGCTGTCGTACAACCACGGCCTGCGGGTCCAGAACAAGGGGTCGCTCGACTACCAGTTCGAGTGTCCGCCGGCCTACGACGAGCAGTCCAACGCCGCGGTCGCGGAGCTGGGCACCTGCAACACGGCGGCGCTGGGCGAGGGCACGCTGGGCTACCGGTTGCCGTCGCGGATCCACCTCGGCGTCGCGGTGTCGCCCGTACAGCGGCTCCGGCTCGAGCTGATGGGTGCGGCGGTGTTCTGGTCGGCGTACCGCGACCTCGAGATCACCACCAGTGTGAGCCCCGACGAGTTCGACGTGCCGCGGATCAACGCGCAGGAAGCGGCGAAGCTGGCAACGCAAGACCGGCTGTGGGCGCGCGATGGGCGCGACACGTTCTGGGTGGGGCTCGACGCCAAGGGCGCCATCAGCGACCTGATCACCGTGGGCGGCCGGGTCACCTACGACCGTGCGGCGATCCAGACGCAGGCGGTGAGCGCGAACAACTACGATGCGAGCGGGGTGATCCTGGCGGGGCTGCTCGACGTGACGCCGGCGGCGCCGGTGAGCCTGTCGCTGTCGTTCGCCCACACTGTGCTGGCCCCGCGGACGGTCACGGACAGCCCGTTCGGGGTCTCGGTCGAGCAGGACGCGTTCGCGCCGCGCTACAGCTACCCGTCCAACAACGGGACGTACACCGGGTCGATCGACCGGCTGGCGCTGTCGGTGCGGGTGCGACTGGGCGCGGCCTCAGACGACGACTGACACAGTGTGGGCGTGCGTTGGGGGCGCCTTGGCATGGCTGCTACAGCGGCAAGACGTTGACCGCGCCATTCGCCAAGATCAGTCCGGGGGTACCCACATCTTCCTTCAGGAATGGGATGAGGGCGGGGTCCGCAACAGAGCAGTCGTTTGTGTCATAGGTG
>Ga0316189_10001644_pt1 | contig 22155 bp, 34 predicted proteins | sample LowCovwburrow_MG_FD_204930 | JGI IMG/M metagenome (GOLD analysis project Ga0316189, IMG submission 204930) | Coastal sediment microbial communities from Maine, United States - Lowes Cove worm burrow | ecosystem: Environmental > Aquatic > Marine > Coastal > Sediment | place: USA: Maine... | reverse complement strand
CCGGACTGCCGCGCCGGCAGGAGCAGCCTCGATGTCGCTCATCCCCGTCACCTCTGCCCGCCGATGGCCGACGGTCTCGCTCGCCGCGCCCGACGACTCCGCCGCGCCCGACGACTCCGCCGCGCCCAACGACTCCGCCGCGCCCGACGACTCCGCCGCGTTCGTGCCCGCAGGATGCTCTGCGTCGCCGACGGTTACGGCGCCTGCCCCTGCGCCGCCGAAGAGGTCGATCTGCTCGTTCATGGTGTGCCTCCCTGGCGCGGCGATGCTACCAGGCGCGGGCGCGCGCAGCCCTCGAGACCTTTCATCGTGAATCACCGGCGAGCGACCCCACAGCTTGAGCCTGAGACCCCCTTGAGAACATCTCCCGGACAACACCTCCCAGGGCTCGCGCAACGCCATCGTCGAGGCTCTCCGCGCCGACCAAAGACGACGAGACCGAGCTGCTCTCCGCGCCGCCTGAACCACGGGCGGCGACGGCACGTGAGCGCCCGAGCGCCTGCGACGACCTCCTAGCCCTCCGGGAGGACGACGGCCTCAGCGGCTTGCCGGGTCGCCTCGCGCCCGGCGTTGAGCTGCTCGACCATCGCCGTGACCTCCCGATCGAAGCGCTCCTTGGCCTCACGCTCCTCAGCCTCGCGGCCGAAGCGGACGTAGGAGTCGACCCGGCCGAGGACGTCGTCGATCCCGACCCGCTGCGAGAGCTGGCGGGTGAGCGCCGCCCGCTCCTCGAAGCTCGCCTTGAAGTAGCTGTCCGGGTACTCAAAGTCCTGGACGTAGGAGCGAATGTTGCCGGCGATGCTCTCGACCGATCGACCGCTGAGATCCGCCGTGACCAGGGCCTCGCCGATCCGCGTCCAACCAGCCGCATCCTCGGCGGCGACGAAGGGCAACACGTCGCGGAGGAGGATGTCGCGGAGCAGCGCGACATAGTCCTCCGGCGTCGTCGGTCCCCTCACGGTGAAGGGGTTTTGGGCGATCCGCGAACGCGTCGCCTCGTCCATCTGCATGTAGTTCGCGTCGCAGATCATGAACCACTTGCCGTCCTTCGGCAGGAGCGTCCCGTCGAAGATCCCGAACACTGCGCCGAGGTTGTTCTTCTCCTCGATCCGCAGCTCACCGGAGCCGCGCGAGGCGAAGGCGGTGTCGATGTCCGGCCAGTAGACCCCGCAGACCCCGTCGAAGGAGTAGATCTCCTCCTTGAAGATCTTGATCAGCGCCGAGGCGCTGGCGTTCTGATAGGAGCTCGCCCAGTCGGTCCGGCGGATCACCTTGAAACGGGCCGGGACATCGCGCTCCCGGCAGTAGTTCAAAAAATAGTTGCCGATCGCGTGGGCCGTGATCGTCTTGCCGCAGCCAGGTCGACCGAGGCCGAAGAGCACTGGGTTGAGCTTCTTCGGTGACTGCCGGCGCTCGAGATCGTAGGCCGCGACGTCGCGGGCGAGGCGGAGCCCCGCCTCCATGTACTCGCGGTTGCCGACGACATCGCCGACCTGGACCGGCTTGAGATCCGAGACCGGCTCAGCGGCGGCGCGGGCATGAAAGCCCTCGTAGCGCAGCTCGCCAATCGTCACCTTGCGCTGGGAGAGGGCGACGCCGAAGGGCCGCAAGCGGCCCATGTGAGTCAGGCGCTCGACCGCCCCGCGGAACTGGGCGAAGAAGGCCTGGAGGGTCATCACCAGGAAGACCTCGCGCTCGTCGACCGTCTCGAGGCCGCTCCCCTGGCGCTTGGCCTGGATCTCGAGATAGCGGCCGGCCATCGCCGCGAGGCGCTCGACCACCAAGCGCGGCGCCTGCTCCAAGAGACCGTCGATCCCGTCGAGCTCGAGGTCCGACTTGAGCTCCGGGGTCGGGGCGAGGGCGGCGAGCTCCGGCAGGAGCGAGTCGCAGAGGACCGTCACCGTGAAGGCGCCGATGAAGAGGCGCTGATCGGCGGTCGGCTCGGGGATCGCCAGGCTCCCGGTCCTGGCGATGTCGTCGAGGAGCGCGGCGTGCATCGCCTCACCGGCGTGGAGGGCGAGGTCGCCGGCCCCGGTCATCGCGTCGAGGGCCCGGAGGGTGAGCACCGTATGCCCGAAGGGCGCCCGCGCCAGCTTGTGCAGCGCCGTCGCCAGGCCGGAGTCGCGGACGAGCGTCCGGACCCCCGATCGGTCGAAGCCGCCAGCCGGCGGCGAGACGGTGATCGCAGAGTGTGAGGCGGATCCCGAGGCGGACATCGCCGCGAGCTTACCCCGAAGCGGCGCCTTCGTCGGCCGCTTGCACAGCCCGGCAAGCGGCCGCAGGCGCGGCTCTCAGGGCCCACAACCGACGGCGAACGCCCCTCGCACCTCGCAGGCCAGAGCGTGCGGCGTACTCTCGCGCAGCGAGCTCGCACCGCACGTTCTGGCGGAGCTGAGGGGGTCGACGAGGAGCCCACCTGACCGTCGCCACGACCTCCCGGCTCAGGCGGGGATGTCTAGGCGCCAGTGCGCGCGGGCGATCGCGACCGTGTCGCCGCTCGCGTCGCGGAGGATCCCCTCGACGACCGCGTCGACCTTGCCCGTACCGGCGGGCATCGTCGCCTCACAGTCGCAGGTGATCGTCCCCCGCGACTTCTTCCGGTACTCCATATTCAGGCTGGTGACGATCCCGCGCCCGCCGGGGGGCACCAGGCTCATCATCGCCAGGCCGGTCGTGACCTCGCCGAGGTTCATCAGCGCGACCGCGTGGACCGAGCGCAGGTGATTGCGCAGACGCTTGCGATCGCGCATCGCCACCCGCGCGTAGCCCGGCCCAAAGTCGAGGACATCCCCCCGGATCGAGCCGGTGTAGGGCGCCATCATCCCCACAGCCCGGGAGAAGATCTTCTTGCCGAACGGCTTGTCCTTGAGGCGTCCCCAGAACGTCAGAAGATAGGCGGGATCGGTAGGAATCATGGACATCGTAGGCGAGGGGCTGACTTAGAGACCGTGCTCCCAGCGACCCTTGTCCCCCGCCTTGCCCCGGGTCAGCAGGGCCCGGAGGACGACGAAGAAGAAGACACCGAGGAGGATCCAGAGCACCGCGAAGGCGATGATTGCGAAGATATTGCCCATGACAGCTGGCGACTGGAGTAGCACAGCGCCGCCCCTGTGTTGAGCCACTTCCCTGGGCCTGCCATCGGAGACCGGCGATCGGGCGATTGCGGCCATCCGAGCGGGTGCGTACCCTTCCACGGTGTCCATGGCCGACTCGTCGCTCGACCACTCCATCGCCCGGGCTGTCGCCCGTCAGCTCTACCCACTCCTCGGCGCCCTCGCTCAACCCAAGGGCCAACCCGAAGGAGAGTCGCCCGTTGAGTCGCCGCTCTCGGTCGGCGAGATCGCAGAGCTGCTCGCACCGCCGCCCAACCGCGACCTCGGCGACCTCGCCTTCCCCTGCTTCAAGCTCGCCCGCGCCTTCCGTAAGGGACCGCCGCTGATCGCCAAGGCGATAGCCTCGGCGCTGGATCCCCGGATCGCCGCCGGAGAGGCGACGCCGATCGCCGCCGCGACGCCGACCGGCCCCTACCTCAACCTCCGCCTCGACCTCGGCCAGGCCGCCGCGCTCCTCCTCCCCGGAGCCGCCCGCGGCGAGCTCCTAGAGCCCGGCACGCGCCGCGCCGAGGACAAAGGCGAAGCTCACGATGCCAAGCCGCGGGTGATGATCGAATACTCGCAGCCGAACACCCACAAGGCGTTCCACGTCGGCCACATGCGCAACCTCTGCCTGGGCGACGCGCTGGTCCGGCTCCTCCGCGCGGACGGCTCCGAGGTGATCGCCGCCAACTACTTTGGCGACGTCGGAGCCCACATCGCCAAGTGCCTGTGGTGGTACCTCGACCGCCTCGACGACGCCGGCCGCCAGCCGCCCGACGATCACCGCGGAGAGTGGCTGGGCAAGATCTACACCCGGGCCCACAACCAGCTCGCCCAGTGGGAAGAGGAGGCCAAGGCCGGGGACGAGGGCGCCGCCCGCAGCCTCGCCGAGGCCAAGGCGCGGAGCACCGAGATCCTCCTCAAGCTCGAGCACCGTGACCCAGAGCTGACCGCGATCTGGGAGAAGACCCGCCAGTGGTCGCTCGATGAGTTCGCCGAGATCTACCGCTGGTGCGGCGTCACCTTTGATCACTTCTTCTACGAGAGCGAGGTCGACGGCGAGGGCCTGCGGATGGTCGAGGAGTACCTGAAAAACGGGCTCTTCGTCGTCAGCGAGGGCGCGGTGGGGATCTTCAACGAGGAGATCAAGCACATGCCCTTCTTCCTCCTGCGCAAGGGGGACGGGACCAGCCTCTACTCGACCAAGGACCTGGCGCTCGCCCGCCTCAAGTTCGAGAAATTCGCGATCGATCGGTCGATCTACGTCGTCGACGTCCGCCAGAGCGATCACTTCCGCCACGTCTTCCGCACCCTCGAGAAGATGGGCTTCCCCCAGGCCAGCGCCTGTGAGCACATCGGCTACGAGATGGTCGAGCTCCCAGAAGGGCCGATGTCCGGGCGCAAGGGCACGGTGATCCTCTTCCGGGCGCTCCGCGAGCGGATGACCGAGCACGTCCGCCGCTCCTACCTCGAGCGCTTCCGCGGCGAGTGGAGCGACGAGGCGATCGACGAGACCGCGGCGAGCGTCGCCCTAGGGGCGATCAAGTACGGAATGCTCGCCCGCGACATCAACCAGAAGATCGTCTTCGACCTGGACGCCTGGCTCGACCTCGAGGGAAACACCGGACCCTATCTCCAGTACGTGCACGCGCGCGCGAGTTCGATCCTCCGCAAGTGTGCAGAGGTCGGCAAGGAGCTCGATCCGGCGGTCCTCCTCGGCGGCGAGGCGACAAGCGCGGCGACCGCCGCCCTAGGAGAGCCCCAGGAGCGGGAGCTCATCCTCCTCCTCGACGACCTCTGGCCGACTGTCCAAAACGCGGCCCAGAGCCTCCGCCCCTCGACCCTCTGCACCTACCTCTACAACCTCGCCAAGGCCTTCAATCGCTTCAACCAGGCCTGTCCTGTGAAACCAAGCGAGGGGCCGCTCTTGCAGGGTCGGCTGCTCCTGGTCAGCGCCGTGATCCGAGGCCTCGCCCAAGGCCTCGACCTGCTGGGGATCCCAGCCCCCGACCGGATGTAGCTGCACCCTCTCCGGTGTATCGGCAAACGTCTTGATACCGAGCGCAAAGGACGCTATCCGAATTGCATGGACGTCCTGATAGCCTGGCAGATCCGACTCGCACTGGCTCTCCTCGGCGCCACCGCCCTCGCCTGCGCGAGCAGTGACGAGAGCTCGTTCTCCCAGGGCCCCGGGCTGAGCGCGGGCCATGGCAGCGCGACCGATGCCTCGTCGACGGGCGCCGACACCAGCGACACCAGCGATCCGTCGGCGAGCGGCAGCAACAGCGGCAGCAACAGCGGCACCAGCACGACGAGCACGCCCGGCACCAGCGGCCCCGGGACCACAGCTCCCGGCACCGGCACCGACACCGACGACCCGACCACCAGCACCACCGGCCTCGACTGCGACGACGGTCTCGGCAACCTCTGCGGCAACCCCTACGACCTCGGCTCGCTCGCCGAGGGCGAGACAGCGCTGAGCCAGACCAGCACGATCATCACCGCCGGCGTCGCCGACTGGTTCCAGGTCGCCTTCCCGGCGGTCAACCGCCCCGGCGGCGGTACCCCGTCGATATCGTTCGTGCAAAACGACGACGACGCCTTCCGCTTCGACGTCTTCACCGGCATGCCCTGCGGCGGTGAGGCAGCCTCCTGCGGCGACGGTGGCGACGACAACGGGCAGGCGACCGACCTGACCGAGTACACCTACACCGACGATCAGCCTGACTGCTGCGAGCCGCCGGACGACTCGATGGTCCCCTGGCCGGGGCAGCTCTACATCCGGGTCTACCGCGTCGACGATGGGCAGACCTGCTCCGCCTATCAGCTCAGCCTGAGCCGCTGAGCCGCGTCGGCGCACTTCGGCGACAGGGCTCGCGTCGGTGCGTGCCTGAGGGTCCCCCGACCCTGAGCGGAGCTCACGCTTCGGCAGGCAACGCTCGCGCAGCACCACCAGCGCATCGACACGCAGACCTCTGCCCGAGGGGCCGGTGGGGCCGAGGCGCGGCGCCGTGCCACGGTCCCACCGCCGCCGATCAGTGCGGCCACTTACAGCGGCTGTCGGCGCAGACCATCTCCGTCGGGCAGACGATCCCGGCGCCACAGCGGAGCTCACACAGGCCTCGATCGTTGCACTTGGCGACCGCGTTTCCGGAGCCCGGCGGAGGACACTCCGCAGTCTCTTCGCATCGTTGCGCGCACACAGAGTGGGTCGCCTCGTAGTCCGGGAGACCGATGCTCCGCTCGCAGGCTTCATCCTCCGAACAGCCGTCCCCCTCGGGACATGAACGCTCCCAGGGCCCCTCTGCTCCGCAGGCGACTCCCCCAAGAAGAGCCGCGAGAAGCCATACTCTACCTCGCACACTGAGAATTTGGCATGCCCCCACGCTCCCAGCAAGTCCCCCCGCTGCTATCGTTGGCCTCGTGCTGACTCGCCTCGTCATCCCCACGCTCCTCTTGGCGCTCAGCAACGGATGCGAGTCCTTGGACAAGGACATCGACAGCTACCTCGACGCCTACGCTGAACGGGGCGAGTCCACCTGCATGTGCGTCTGGGACATCGTCAGGCCGGCGTACGAATCGCAGGACGCCTGCTTCGAATTCTTTGAGGTCTCGGACGAGGGCCGCGACTGCGTACACATGACCCTCGACGATGACGACCACGCGGCCGAGATCCTCGGATGTCGGGTCGACGCCGAGAGGGCCCAGGCGAGCTGTTTGGGCGCCCTGTGCAACATGTCCAAGGAGGCCAAGGCCGAAGGGGCCGGGGACTGCAAAGACAGCTACGACAACATGCTCATGGCCTGCGAGGCCCTCAAGGCCTCGACCAAAGAAGAGATCATGGATTGCCTCGCGGACTAGCTCGGGTGCGGTACAAACAGTGCCCCCAGCAAGGACCAGAGCCCATGATGCACTCGGCCGAAGAGGTCCGCGACGAGCGCGGCCGTCAGTACCACATCGATCTCGCCCCTGGAGAGGTCGCCCCGGCGATCATCCTCGTAGGCGACCCCAAGCGGGCTGAGCGAGTCGCGAGCTTCTTCGACGAGGTGACGATCGATCGCCGCAACCGCGAGTTCGTCACCCTCACCGGGATCCACAAGGGCCTGCCGATGACCGTCATGGGTACGGGCATGGGCGCTGGCAGCACCGAGATCGCCGTCATCGAGCTCTGCGCCTGTGTCGACGATCCGGTGATGATCCGCTGTGGCTCGAGCGGCGCCCTCCAGGCCGGGATGAACCTCGGCGACCTGGTGATCACCCAGGGCGCGCTACGAATGGAGGCCGCGAGCCTCCACTTTGTCGACGTCGGCTACCCTGCGGTCGCCGACCCGCAGGTGGTCCTCGCCCTCGCCCAAGCGGCCGAGGAGGTCGGTCGCCCGGTCCACCTGGGGATCACCGCGACCGCCCCGGGCTTCTACGGGGCGCAGGGTCGTCGCAACAAGCGCTTTCCCCCCCGCGACCCCGACGTCGTCGACCGCCTCGCCGCCCAGGGCGTCCGCAACCTCGAGATGGAGGCCTCCACCCTCCTCACCCTCGCGAGCGTCGGCCGCTTCGCCGCTGGCGCTGTCTGTGCCGTCTACGCGACCCGCACAGACAACAAGTTCATCGACCGCGACGCCAAGGACGCGGCCGAGCTCGCCTGCATCCAGACCGGGCTGCGAGCGCAGCACATCCTCGCGACGATGGCCGCACGCCGCGGCGATCGTCCGGTCTGGCATCCCGGCCTCGGCGTCGACTGAGCTCGACTCCGCTCGCTGCAGCCCCAGGGCGCAGCGCATTGCCTCGGAACAGCTCTGCCCGAACACTGCGCCGGAATAAAGAAACGCCGCAGCCTCTCGGCTACGGCGTCCCATCTTCGAGGTCGGAGATCCTACTCGGCCTAGACCGGAGCAGCCTCGGCCTCGACCACCTCAGCCTTGGCCTTCGGCGGGTCGTTCGAGACCAGCTCGATGACGACCATCGGCGCCGCGTCTCCGCGACGACGGCCGAGCTTGATGATCCGGGTGAAGCCACCCGGACGACCCTGGAGCTTCGGCGCGATGTCGCCGAAGAGCTTGTGCAGCACCTCGCGGTTCATGATCATGCGGCTCGCCATGCGCAGGGCATGAACGTAGCGAGCCTGCTCCTCCCGAGTCCGCTCCTCGCGGGGCTTCGTCAGGAGATCACCGAGGCGGAGGCTGACGGAGATCGTCTTGTCCGTGAAACGGCGAAGCTCCTTCGCCTTGGCCTCGGTGGTCGTGATCCGCTCATGCTCGATGAGCGAGGTGACCATGTTGCGGAACATGGCGCGGCGGTGGGTCGAGTTACGACCTAGCTGGCGTCCTTTATTGCGATGACGCATGGATTATGTCTCCTCTCGGGCCGGCGGACCTTGCCAGTTGTCGATCTTCATGCCGAGCGAGAGCCCCATCGTCGAGAGGATCTCTTTGATCTCCTTGAGCGACTTGCGACCAAAGTTCTTGGTCTTGAGCATCTCGGTCTCGCTGCGCTGGACCAGATCGCCGATGTAATGGATGTTCGCGTTCTGTAGGCAGTTCGCCGACCGAACGCTGAGCTCAAGCTCATCCACCGAGCGCCAGAGGTACTCGTTGAGCTTGTCCTGCTCGCTCTGCTGAGGAACAGCGGCCTCCTCGATCTCCTCGCGATTGATGAAGATCGAGAGCTGCTCCTTGAGGATCTTGGCCGCGTAGGCGACCGCGTCCTCAGGCTGAACCGAGCCGTCTGTCCAGACCTCAAGGATGAGGCGGTCGTAGTCGGTGCGGTGACCGACGCGGGCGTTCGTCACCCGGTAGTTGACCTTCTGGATCGGCGAGAAGAGGCTGTCGATCGGGATGACCCCGATCGGCATCGTCTCCGCCTTGTTCTGATCCGCCGTCGCGTAGCCGCGACCCATCGCACAGGTCATCTCCATCCGCAGCCGACCACCCTGGGACAGGGTCGCGATGTGCTGCTCGGGACGAAGAACGCTGACCCCGGTCGGCGCCTGAATGTCGGCGGCTGTGACCGGGCCATCGCCCTGCTTGTCGATGACGAGGGTCCGGGGGCTGGCGTCGTCCATTCGCAGGAGGAGCGCCTTGACGTTGAGGATGATGTCCGTGACGTCCTCGACGACCCCTGGGATCGTGGTGAACTCATGGAGAGCGCCATCGATCCGGACCGACGTGATCGCCGAACCCTGAAGGGACGACAAGAGCACCCGGCGAAGGCTGTTGCCCAGGGTGATCCCGTAACCCCGCTCGAGAGGCTCACAGGTGAACTTCCCGTAGGTGTCGGTGAGGGAGCCGCCGTCGGACTCGAGCTTCTTCGGGCGGATGAGGTCCCGCCAGTTACGCGCAATCGTGTTCGTGTCCTGCATCGATACCTCCGGTTACTTCGAGTAGAGCTCGACGATGAGCTGCTCGTCGACGTCGGCCGCGATGTCGGAGCGAGCCGGCACCGACGTGATCTTGCCGGTGAAGCTGTCCTTGTCGAGGTCGATCCAAGAAGGACGCTGAACCCGGTCGACGTTGGCGACGGCGTCGACGATCTTCTGCATCTTCCGGCTGCGCTCGCGCACGACGACGACGTCCCCCGCACGGACCTGGTAGCTCGGGATGTTCACCCGCTTACCGTTGACCGTGAAGTGTCCGTGACGGACGAGCTGGCGGGCCTCGGCGTGGCTCGACGAGAAGCCGCATCGAAGCGCGACGTTGTCGAGGCGACACTCGAGGAGGCGAAGGAGGTTCTCACCGGTGACCCCCTTCATCCGCGAAGCCTTGTGGTAGTAGCCGCGGAACTGCTTCTCGAGCAGCCCGTACATGCGCTTCACCTTCTGCTTCTCGCGGAGCTGCTGACCGTAGTCAGAGGGCCGCCTCTTGCGCCCCTGGCCGTGCTGGCCGGGGGGGTACTGGCGACGCTCGTAGCCGCATTTATCGGAGAAGCAGCGGTCGCCCTTGAGAAAGAGCTTGGCGTCTTCGCGCCGGCAGAGCCGACAAACTGGTCCTGTGTAACGTGCCATGGATCAGACCCTCCTCCGCTTGGGCGGGCGGCAGCCGTTGTGGGGAATCGGTGTGACGTCCTTGATCGAGGTGACTCGGAGACCCGCGGACTGAAGGCCGCGGAGCGCCGACTCGCGACCGGCACCGGGGCCGGAGACGCGGACGATCACGGTCGACATGCCGTGGTCCTGAGCCTTGCGAGCGGCATCGTCGGCGGCGAGCTGCGCCGCGAACGGGGTCGACTTGCGCGAGCCCTTGAAGCCGCGGACACCGGCGGTCGACCAGGAGATGACGTTGCCGTTGACGTCGGTGATCGTGATCTGGGTGTTGTTGAAGGTCGCGTGAATGTGAACGATCCCGTTCGAGATGTTCTTCTTGACGCGCTTCCCACCTCTGCGTGGATTTGCCATGGATTAGCCCTTCCTCTTCGACGACACCGCGACCCGCTTGGGGCCCTTGCGGGTGCGCGCGTTGGTGTGGGTCCGCTGCCCGCGGACCGGAAGGCCACGACGGTGACGGAGGCCGCGGAAACAACCGAGGTCCATGAGCCGCTTGATGTTCATCTGGACGTCACGGCGGAGGTCACCCTCAACCTTGTGATCGGCCTCGATGACCTGGCGGATCGTCTGGAACTGCTCCTCGCTGAGGTCGTCTGTCCGAAGAGCGAGGCCGATGCCCGCCTTGTCCAGGACCTTGCGAGCGGTCGTCCGGCCGATGCCGTAGATGTAGGTAAGCGCGATCTCGACGCGCTTGTTCCGGGGGAGTTCAACTCCTGCGATACGTGCCATGGTCTACCCCTGCCGCTGCTTGTGCTTAGGGTTTTCACAGATCACGCGCACCACTCCGGCGCGGCGGATCACCTTACACTTCTCGCAAATTCGTTTGACGCTTGCTCGTACTTTCATCTCATTCCTCTCTAGTCCGCGGGTCACCGAGTTACTGACGGGAGCTGAGTCCCGTGATGATTCCGCGGCCCGGATCGCGACTGGCTCTGTGGACCAGCACGCGTTGCCCCGTCCGTACATGCACACCCAACCGCCGGGCTTGGTCGGAGAGGCTCGCCGTGATGACGGCCCCCCCTGCCGAGGGTAGTTCGAGACGAAAGAGATGCTGGGGCAACTCAGCGATCACCATCGCCTCGAGGGTTGTTGACTGCGCGATGCTCATACTTCATTCCTCAGGCGTGATCTAGGCCCGAGGAGCGCGGGATGTTGCCAGGGAAAAGGGCCACCGTCCAGGTCCTGCCCCGGTGAAATCCGTGAGCTAGGGGGGCGGCCAGCCCGGAGCGTACCTCGGCGTCCGGCCCGACCTCGCGAGGATTTCTCCGAAGCGAGCTCCGCGGATCTCTCCAAGGAGTGGGGTTCTGCTCTGATGAAGACCCCCCAGGGCCGGAGCGGCCTCGACTTCACAGCCTGCACTTCCTGCGCAGCCCGCCTCCCTCGGCGACTCCCCCCCTTCCCCCGGGCTGCCCCCCCGGGCTGCCCCCCCAGGCTGCCCCGAGCCTCCCTGCTCGTCATCCGGGCCGCCCGCCGCCGGCCTGAGCGACCTCGACTGCCTCTTCGCCTGGCCTGAGTGCCCTGAGCTCCCTGAGTGCCCTGAGCTCCCTGGGCTCCCGCGACCTCGGCCTCCTTTGGGCCCCTACCACCGAGCGCCCGGAGCTGCCGACTCGGCCGCCTGAGCCACCGAGACTGAACCGCCTCCTTTGGGCCCCTACCACCGAGCGCCCGGAGCTGCCGACTCGGCCGCCTGAGCCACCGAGACTGAACCGCCTGCTTCGGGTCCCCGGCCCTCGATGCAGCCTCCAGCAAGTCGCCTGGGCCTCTGACGGGGCCATCTGGGGCGCGCACTCGGCAACCCCGTCATCGGAACGTCTCGGCATGCCGGTTGCGGTTGGTCTCCTGAGAACAGACTCGCCGCCTAAAAAGGCGGCGAATCTCGGAGAGATCTCCGGCGGCCGGTGAGGCCGGTGCTTGAGCCTTTGCTCCTAGCCCCGGCGGCCTCGGGTTCGCGGACCGCTCGGCCCCGCAAAACCCTCGTAGGAGCGGGTCACCAAGTGGCTCTCGATCTGCTGGGCGGTGTCGAGGGCGACGCCGACGACGATCAGCAGTGAGGTTCCTCCATAGTAGAACGGGATGTTGAACTTGGTCTGGAGGAAGGTCGGCAGGACGCAGACCGCCGAGATGTACCAGGAGCCGGCGAAGGTCAGCCGGGTCAGGATGAAGTCGATGTACTCGGCCGTCCGCTTGCCGGGGCGGATACCGGGGATCGACGCGTTTTGCTTCTTCAGGTTGTCGGCGACGTCGACCGGGTTGAACTGCAACGCCGTGTAGAAGAACGTGAAGAAGATGACCATCGCCACGTAGACGGTGATGTAGAGCCATCCGTCGTAGCGAAGCGCGTTCGAGATCCGCTCCAGCGCCGCGTTGCCGGTCATGCCGGCGATCTGGCTCGGGAACATCAGGATCGACGAGGCGAAGATCGGCGGGATGACGCCGGCGCTGTTGATCCGCAGGGGCAGGTAGTTGGCGGAGCCGCCGAACATCTGCCGGCCGACCACACGTTTGGCGTACTGCACCTTGATTCGCCGCTGGCCCCGCTCCATGACCACGACGAAGGCGATCACGGCGATCACCATCCCGAGGAGGAGGGCGAGGAACATCGGCCCGAAGGCCTCAGGATCGTCCTGCTGCTTCTGGTAGAGCTGATAGAGCGCGACCGGTAGGTCGGCGATGATCCCGGCGAAGATCAGCAACGAGATGCCGTTGCCGATCCCCTTCTCCGTGATCTGCTCGCCCAACCACATCAGGAAGCAGGTCCCGGCGGTCAGCGTCAGGATCGTCATCGCGACGAACCCTCCGCTGTCGTCCAAGACCAGCTGCTGCCCTGGCGTGTTCTGCGATGCGAGCCAGGTGGCCATGAAATAGCCCTGGATCAGCGCGAGGAACACAGTCCCGTAGCGGCTGTACTGGTTGATCTTGTTGCGGCCGCTCGCGCCCTCTTTGCTGAGCTGCTCGAGGCTCGGGATGACCGCGGTCATCAGCTGCATGATGATGCTAGCGCTGATGTACGGCATGATCCCGAGGGCGAAGACCGACAGGTTGCTCAGCGCACCACCGCTGAACATGTTGAAGTAGCCGAGGAATCCGCCCGCGCCCTGCTTGACGATCTGGGCCATGACCGAGCGGTCGACCCCGGGGACGGCGATGAAGACGCCCAGGCGATAAATGGCGAGCATCGCCAGGGTGAAGAACACCCGCTTGCGCAGCTCGGGCAGCTTGAAAATGTTGAGTATGACGCCCATCGGCCTATCCAGCTCGCTTCAGCTTGCCCGCATTCTCAGCGGATCTGACAGAGGTGCGGCCGCAGCCGCGCCGCCGGAGTTGTACCCCAACCCGCTCATGTCTTCCACGCGCCAGGAGCAGGTCTTGAGGGCCGCCGCTTGGTCGGGATGACCGGATTCCTCCGGAGGCCGACCGTCACCGGCCATCGGTCCCGCCCGAGAAAGAGGGGCTGGACAGACACAGGCGCGCTTTTGTCAGGGCCCGTGTCGGGGTGTCGAGGTGAGGAGGGAACAATGCAGAGCGGCGAGGGCGGCATCCTGTGAGGTCGAAAAGCGACCTCTGGATGTCATCCTCGCCGTCTTCGGCTCGATCATGACCCGGCGATAAACCGGTGAAGAGCCGAACATTCGCTACGCGCTGGTCTCAGCAGCCGCGGCGGGGCCGGGCCTGAGCGGAGCGAGCTCGATGGAGCCACCGGCCGCCTCGATCTTCTCACGGGCGCTGGCGCTAACGCCGTGGACCCGGATCTTCAGCGAGGTCTTGATCTCACCGTAGCCGAGGACCTTGATCAGCTTGGCCCGCTTCGGGACGAGGCCCTTGGCGTGGAGGATCTCGGGGGTCACCTCATCACCGGCCGAGAAAGCAGCCTCGAGGCGCTCGACGTTGATGCCGTGATATTCGACCCGGTGGATGTTGGCGAACCCGCGCTTCGGGACCCGGCGCTGGAGCGGCATCTGACCGCCCTCGAAGTGCGCCGGCACCGTGTTGTTACGGGCGAGCTGGCCCTTCTGACCGCGGGTCGAGGTCTTACCGCGACGAGAGGCGATACCGCGACCGACGCGCTTGCGACGGTGGCGATGACCTTCGGGGGCCTTGAGGGTGTCGAGTGTAGTGCCCATGTGGACTCGAATTCTCAGACGTAAGTCTGCGTACAGGGGAGCGAACTCAGGCGTTGTCGGCCGGCTCGACGCTCACCAGGTGTTGGATCTTGCGGATCATCCCGCGGATGGACGGCGTGTCCTCAACCACCACCGAGTGGTGCATCCGACGAAGACCGAGACCGCGGACGGTCGCCTTCTGGGTCGCCGGACGATCGATCGGGCTGTTGACCAGCGTGACTTTGAGCTTGAGGGCCATCGGGACTACTCCATCATCTCGGCGAGGTTGAGACCACGCCGGCGAGCCACGGACTCCGGCGCCCGGAGCCGCTTGAACGCGTCGACCGTGGCGTGGATGACATTCTGCGAGTTGTTCGTGCCGATGCACTTGCTCAGAATGTCGTGGATTCCAGCGCACTCGACGATCGCGCGAACCGGACCGCCGGCGATGACGCCGGTACCAGGGGCGGCCGGACGCAGGAGCACTCGCCCCGCGCCGTGCTCGCCGACGATCTCATGCGGGATCGTGGTTCCGGAGAGCGGCACCTGAAAGATGTTCTTACGGGCGATCTCGTTCGCCTTGCGGATGGCCTCGGGGACCTCCTTGGCCTTGCCGTAGCCGACGCCGACCCAGCCGCGCTCGTTGCCGACGACGACGAGGGCGCTGAAAGAGAAGCGACGGCCACCCTTCACGACCTTAGCGACGCGGTTGATGTTGACCACACGGTCAACAAGTTCACCCAGAGATTCAATATCCAGCATCAGTCGAGCTCCGCCTAGAAGTCGAGGCCGCCCTCGCGGGCGCCGTCGGCGAGGGCACTGACGCGCCCGTGATAGATGTAGCCGTTACGGTCAAAGACCACCTTCGTGATCCCGCCGGCAAGGCAGGCCTTGGCGATCGCAACGCCGACAGCCTTCGCGCGCTCGCGCTTGCTGCCCTCGTTCGCAATCTCCTTGGTGAGGTCGGAGGCCGCCACAAGCGACACCGCTCGGTCATCGTCGATGACCTGAGCATAGATGTGCTTGCAGCTGCGGAAGACCGTGAGCCGCGGACGCTCCGCGCTCCCGGAGATCCGGTTGCGGATGCCTCTCTTGCGGCGCAGCCGCCCAGTGTCCTTCTTCGTCGCCATCTTAAGAACTCCTGCTCGCTACTTCTTGCCGCGAGCTTTGCCTTCTTTGAGGATGATCGTCTCGTCCAGGTAGCGAACGCCCTTGCCCTTGTAGGGCTCCGGGGGACGCCAGCGACGGATATCCGCCGCGACCTGTCCGAGGAGGGCCTTGTCGGCCGAGCTCAGGGTCAGCTTGCCCTCCTTGTCGACCTCGGCCGAGACCCCCTTGGGGAGGTCCATGGTGACCGGGTGCGAGAAGCCGAGCGTGAGGTCGAGCTTGGACCCCTTGACCGCTGCACGATAGCCGACGCCCTTGATGACGAGGACCTTCTTGAAGCCCTCCGAGCAGCCAGTGACCATGTTCGCGGTCATGGCCCGGCTCATCCCGTGGAGCGAGCGCGCCTCTCGGTCGTTGCTCTCCCGCGAGAAGACGATGTTGCCGTCGTCGACCTTGAAAGAGATCCGCGTCGGGACATCGAAGGAGAGCTCCCCCTTCGGACCTTTGACGCGGATCGTGGTCCCCGCGGTCGTGACTTGCACGCTCTTGGGGATCTGGATCGGTTGATTACCAATGCGGGACATGGTGCTCCTCGGGCTACCAAACGCTGCAGATTAGCTCGCCGCCGATACCCGCTTTGCGGGCGGCGCGGTCGCTCATCATACCGCGTGGGGTGCTGACGATCATGACACCAAGGCCATTACGAACCTTGGGGATATCTTTGCTCCGGGCGTACCGACGCTGACCGGGACGTGACTCCCGGCGGAGCCCCTCAATGGCGCTTTCCTGCTTGTTCCACTTGAGGGTGATGTGCAGGGTTCCCTGCTTGCTGTCGTCCTCCCAGGAGTGGTCATTGATGTACCCCTCCTGCTTTAGGATCTCAGCGATGTGGCGCTTCTGCTTCGAGCCCGGGAGTGCGAGCGCGTCGTGCTGAGCACGAACCGCGTTGCGGATCCGGGTGAGCATGTCGGCGATTGGATCGGTCATCGACATAGAACTCGTCCTCCACTATGCGCGACGGAACGGCAGGCCGAGCTTCTCGAGGAGCGAACGCCCCTCCTCGTCCGTCGCCGCCGACGTCTCGATGCAGATGTTCATTCCGGGGACCTTGTCGAGCTTGTCGATGTCGACCTCCGGAAAAATCAGGATCTCTTTGATCCCGAGGGTGAAGTTACCGCGGCCGTCAAAGGCCTTGCGGGAGATCCCGCGGAAGTCGCGGGTACGGGGAAGAGCGACCGAACAGAGACGGTCGAGGAACTCCCACATGCGCGTGCCACGAAGAGTCACCATACAACCGATCTTCATCCCCTGACGGAGCTTGAAGGTCGCGATCGACTTCTTCGCGCGAGTGACCACCGGCCGCTGGCCGCTGATGTAACCGAGTGACTCGAAGGCCTGCTCGAGGAGCTTGGGGGTCTTGATCGCCTCACCGAGGCCGATGTTGATGACCACCTTCTGGATCTTCGGAACGGTGAGGTTATTCTTGTAGCCAAACTCCGAGATCAGAGCGGGGCGGACGACCTCACGGTAGCGGACATCGAGGCGGGGACGGTACCCCTCCGAGCGACGAACCCGCTGCTCCATGACCTTCGGGAAGCGATAGGCGTAGCCGAAGCTATCCTTTTTCTTGGGGGTGGGTCCCCCGCGTGCTGCTTTAGCCATTGTTGTTCACGCCCCTACTTATCGATCTGTTGCCCAGACTTCGCGGCGACGCGGACCTTGCGGCCGCTCTCCAGCGTCTGGATCCGAACCCGCGTCGGGTCACCCGTCGCCGGGTCCGCGAGCATGACGTTCGAGATGTGAATGGCCGCCTCGCGCTTGACGATCCCGCCCTGCGGGTTGTCTCGAGTCGGCTTCACGTGCTTGGTCACCACGTTGATGCCTTGGACGATGACCCGCTCGGTCTTCGGGATGACCCGAAGGACCGCGCCACGACGCCCCTTGTTCTTGCCAGCGATGACGACGACCTCGTCGCCCTTCTGTACCCGCTGCATCACAGCACCTCCGGCGCGAGCGAGATGATCTTGAGGTAGTTCTTCTGCCGGAGCTCACGGGCGACCGGTCCGAAGATACGGGTGCCGACCGGCTGCTTCTGGCCGTCGATCAGAACCGCGGAGTTGGTGTCGAAGCGGATGACCGAACCATCGTCGCGCCGTAGCGCCTTCTTGGTCCGAACGATCACGGCCTTGACGACCGAACCCTTCTTCACCTTGGAGTTGGGCATCGCCTCACGAACGGAGACGACGATGATGTCACCGACCCCGGCGTAGCGCCGCTTCGAGCCGCCCAGCACCTTGATGCAGAAAAGCTTGCGAGCTCCGGAGTTGTCCGCGACATCGAGGATGGACTGTGTCTGAATCATACGATTGTCCCCTTCTCGACCACGGCCTGGAGACGCCAACGCTTCTCACGGGAAATGGGACGGCTGGAGATGATCCGGACGGTGTCGCCGAGCGCCGCTTCGTTGCGCTCGTCGTGCGCCTTGTAGCGGATCCGCTCGTTGACGTACTTGCGGTAACGCGGGTGGCGATAGCGGCGGATGACCTGGACGACGATGGTCTTGTCCATCTTGTCCGAGACCACCGTGCCCGTGAGGGCAAGGCGATGCCGACGGGTCTCCGACCCTTGAGTTTCTTGCGTGTCGCTCACGACTGCGTCTCCTCAGCGGTCGCCGCGGTGATACCGCGCTTGCGCTCGCTCTGAATGGTCTTGATGCGGGCGATGTCGCGGCGGAGGCTGGAAAAGTGAGCCACGTTGTTGGCTCGCTGGGTGGCCTTCGCGACGTGCAGCTGGAGGAGCTGCTCGCGGATCTGGATCTCAAGCTCCGCCAGCTCGGCGTCGCTCTTCTCTCGGATCTCAGTGGACTTCATACTTCGTCCCTCTTAATGAAGCGGGTCCGTACGGGAAGTTTGTGGTGAGCGCGAAGGAACGCGGAGCGAGCGAGGTCCTCAGAGACCCCTTCGATCTCGTACAGGACGCGGCCCGGCTTCACGACGGCGACCCAGTACTCCGGGTTGCCCTTACCCTTACCCATCCGGGTCTCAGCCGGCTTCTTCGAGACCGGCTTGTCGGGGAAAATTCGGATGTAGAGCTTGCCACCACGCTTGACGTGGCGGTTGATGGCGATACGAGCGGCCTCGATCTGGCGGGAGGTCAACCAACCCGCCTCGACCGTCTGAAGGCCGAAATCGCCGAATTTTACATCACAGGCGCCCTTGGCCTTGCCGCGGACACGACCACGGTGGACCTTGCGGTACTTAACGCGTGCTGGCGAAAGCATCTTTGTCCTCCTACGGGGCTAGCCCCGCTGCGGCCGCGGAAAGCGGGGATCGCTCTGCTGCGTGGCCCGCGGTCCGTAGACCTCGCCCTTAAAGATCCAGCACTTGACGCCGATGGTGCCGGAATTGGTGAGAGCTTCGGCGAAGCCATAGTCGATATCGGCGCGGAGCGTGTGCAGCGGGACTCGGCCCGCGCGGTACGTCTCCGAACGGCTCATCTCAGAACCGGTCAGGCGACCCGCAGCACGCACACGAACACCCTTTGCACCAAACTTCATCGCGGTCTGCATGGCCCGCTTGAGCGCCCGCCGGAAGGCGATCCGGCGCTCGAGCTGCTGGGCGATGTTCTCAGCGACGAGCTGAGCGTTGACCTCGGCCTTGCGGACCTCCTGGATGTTCAGGAAGACCTCGGAGTCGGTCAGGCGCTGGACCTCTTTTTTGAGGGCCTCGACGCCGGCGCCACGCTTACCGATGATCACTCCCGGACGGGCCGAGAAGATGTTGATCTTCAGCTTGTTGGCCGCCCGCTCCATGGTGATCTCGGAGATCGAGGCGTTCATCATCCGCCGCTTGAGGAAGCGGCGGAGCTTGATGTCCTCGTGGAGCCACTGCTTATAGCGGTGCTGCTCGAACCACTTCGAGCTCCAGGTCTTGGTGACACCGAGGCGAAACCCGATGGGATGTGTTTTCTGACCCATTAGCTACGAACCTCCGCCACCTCGAGAAAAATGTGGCTGGTCTTCTTCTCAACGCGGTTGGCACGGCCCATGGCGCGGGGGCGCCAACGCTTGAGGGTCGGCCCCTGGTCGACCATGACCGTCTTGACGACGAGACTGTCGACGTCAACGCGGCCAGTGTCCTCGGCGTTTGCCACTGCGGACACGAGGAGCTTGAAGAACTCACGGGCGCCAGCCTTCGGCAGAAACCGAAGGTTGTTGATCGCCGTGGTCACCTTCTGATTACGGATCATGTTGGCGATGATCCGGGCCTTACGCGGGGTAAGCCGAGCGTGACTCAATCGAGCGGTCGCCATGATGCTTACCTCCTCCCCTTGCGGTCGCCGCTGTGACCACGGAAGGTCCGCGTCGGCGCAAACTCGCCGAGCTTGTGACCCACCATGTTCTCAGTGACAAAGAGGGGGATGAACTTGTGACCGTTGTAGACCATCACATTGGCGCCGACGAAGGTCGGCAGGATGGTCGACCGGCGGGACCAGGTCTTGACGACCCGGCGACCACCGTCGTTGAGCGCCGTCTCGATCTTCTTGATCAAGTGGGCGTCGCAGAAGGGACCCTTCTTAAGTGAGCGGGGCATACGCTACTTCTTCCTGCGGGAAACGATGAAGACCTTGGACTTGGTGCTCTTGCGAGTCCGATATCCCTTGGCCGGCTGACCCCAGGGAGACACCGGATGGCGTCCACCGGAGGTACGACCCTCACCACCACCCAGCGGGTGGTCGACCGGGTTCATGGAGACGCCGCGCTGATGCGGACGACGCCCAAGCCAACGAGAGCGACCGGCCTTGCCGAGCTCAACGTGACCGTGATCCGAGTTGCCGATAGTACCGATCGTGGCTCGGCACTCGACGTGGACCCGACGAACCTCACCGGAGGGGAGGCGAATCTGGGTCCACTTGCCCTCACGGGCCATGAGACGAGCGCCGGTGCCGGCGGAACGGACGAGCTGTCCGCCGCGACCGATCTTGATCTCGACATTGTGGATAATGGTGCCGACCGGGATCGCCTTGAGCGGCATGTTGTTGCCCGGCTTGATGTCGGCGCTGGCCGACGAGATCACCGTGTCGCCGACGCTCAGCCCGGCCGGAGCCAGGATGTAGAGCTTCTCGCCGTCCGCGTAGTGGATCAGAGCGATGAAGGCCGTGCGGTTCGGGTCGTACTCGATGGTCGCGACCTTGCCCGGCACGCCGTACTTCTGGCGCTTGAAGTCGATCTCACGGAAGCGGCGCTTGTGACCACCGCCGCGGAAGCGCGAGGTGATACGACCACGGTTGTTGCGCCCCGCCGGGTTGTGGATCCGGGTGACAAGCGGCTCGTGCGGCTTGTCAGCGGTCACGGCGGACCGCTTGTTGGCGCTCATGTTTCGGCGGCCGGGTGAAGTCGGCCTGTAGTTCTTGACTGCCATGACTTACCCCTGCTCGCCTCCGTAGAGGTCGATCGAGTCGCTCGGGTTGAGCGTGACGATCGCCTTCTTCCACGACGGCTTGCGGCCGTAGTACTTGCCGACCCGGCGGACATCGCCGCGGACGACCATGGTCCGGACCTTGGAGACCTTGACGCCGAAGAGCTGCTCGACGGCCTTGCCAATCTCGATCTTGTTGGCCTGCTTGTGGACCTCGAAGACGTACTGATTGTCGTAGCTCATGAGCTCGTTCGACTTCTCAGTGACGACGGGCCGGACGATAACCTGATGCGGGATCATTGTGCGTCATCCTTTCCACCGCGGCTGAGCCGAGACTCAACCTCGCGGAGCGAAGCCTCCGAGATCACCAGCTTGGGGAAGCGGAGGATGTCGTAGACATTGACGCCGCGGGTCTCCAGAAAGCTCGCGCTCGGGATGTTCCGCGAGCTGAGCAGGAGGTTGCGGTTGTCGGTGTCAATGAGGAGGGCCGAACTCGCCTCGATCTTGCCGAGGATCGCGTTCAGGGCCTTCGTCTTGACCTCCGGAAGCGACAGGTCGCGGACGACAACGAGGTTGCCCTCCTTGGCCCGCAGGCTGAGCGCCGAGCGGAGCGCGCCCGCACGCACCTTCTTGTTGACGTGGAAGGCGTAGGAGCGAGGGCGAGGACCGTGGACCACGCCACCTCCGCGGAAGATGTTCGCACGACGCGAACCGTGACGAGCGTTGCCCGTCCCCTTCTGCTTGAAGAGCTTTGCACCTGTCTTGCGGATCTCGCCGCGCTCCTTGACGGAGGCGGTTCCGCGCCGGCGAGCAGCCCGCTGATAGCGGACCATCTCCCAGAGAAGGTGCTCCTTGACCTCACCAGCGAAGACATCGTCGGCGACATCAAGTTCGCCGAGGTGCTTCCCCTCGAGGTCGATCACGTTGAGCTTTGCCATGGTGTCCTCAGGTCTTGATCTCGACGTCCACGCCAGCCGAGAGGTCGAGCTTCATCAGCGCGTCGAGCGTCTGCTTGTTGGGCTCGAGGATGTCGAGGAGCCGCTTGTGAGTGCGGATCTCGAACTGCTCGCGTGCCTTCTTGTCGATGAAGGGGCCGCGAAGCACCGTGTACTTGTTGATCTTGGTCGGCAGCGGGATCGGACCGGCGACCGTCGCACCGGTGCGACGGGCCGTCTCAGCGATCTCGTTGGCCGATTGATCGAGGAGTTTATGATCGAAGGCTTTGAGCCTGATGCGAATCTTGAGACCTTCCACGGTTCGTCCTCTCGGCTACTTGTGGATCTTGGTGACGACGCCGGCGCCGACCGTTCGGCCGCCTTCGCGGATCGCGAACTTCAGCCCCTCCTCGCACGCAATCGGCGCGAGAAGCTTCACTGTAAGCTCGACATTGTCCCCCGGCA
>Ga0316189_10001643_pt1 | contig 22159 bp, 18 predicted proteins | sample LowCovwburrow_MG_FD_204930 | JGI IMG/M metagenome (GOLD analysis project Ga0316189, IMG submission 204930) | Coastal sediment microbial communities from Maine, United States - Lowes Cove worm burrow | ecosystem: Environmental > Aquatic > Marine > Coastal > Sediment | place: USA: Maine... | reverse complement strand
GCGGTTTCGTGCACGGTAACAGCCAGCAGCACGGGTAACAACCAGGCCGCTATCGCCTGTACTAGACTTACTTTCATAATTGCGCGCAGTATAGCGCCTGTAACCCGGTTAATCTCATATCTACTCCAGGTCGTCAGCAGGTCCCCGGCCATGTCGCGTCACCAGCGGCACCGATTCGGTCAGATCGATCACGGTAGTCGGCTCCACGCCGCAATTCCCGCCATCAACAACCAGATCCACCAGGTGCTCCAGCTTGTCACGGATTTCACAGGCATCGGTTTCCGGAAAATCATTGCCTGGCAGCATCAGCGTAACACTCATCAGGGGTTGAGCATGCTCAATCAACAGGTCCCTGATAACCGGGTGATCCGGCACCCTGATACCAATAGTCTTTCTTTTCGCATGTTGCAGCCGTCGCGGTACAATCGTCGTTGCACGCAGGATAAAGGTATAGGCTCCGGGGGTCTTCGCCTTTAACAAGCGGTAAGCCGAATTCCCCACGCGCCCATAGGTCGCAATCTCTGACAGATCCCGGCATACCAGCGTAAAATTATGTTTCTTGTCCAGTTCACGGATACGGCGGATACGTTCCACTGCACGTTTGTCATCCAGGTGACAGGCCAGTGCGTAACTGGAGTCGGTGGGTAACACAGCAATACCGCCGTCGCGAATAATGTCGGCGGCATGCCGGATCAGGCGCGGTTGCGGATTGTCCGGATGGATTTCGAAATACTGGCTCACGCAGCCGTCGCTACCGGCCAGGCATCCGCGCACCAGATCGGTGTGCAACCCTGCGGAAACTCGCGCAGTCTGCCGAGCTCAACCCAGGGTTTTTCAGGCCCGTGATAATCTGAACCACAGGACGCATACAGTTTGTGTGCTCTGCTCACCGCTGCCATGTGCAGGGTCTCGTCCCGGTTATGGCTGCCCGACACGACCTCCAGCCCCACTCCGCCGGCTTCACGGAACTCACCAACCAGGGTATTGAGTTTGCTGCGCGTCAGGCGATAGCGCGCCGGGTGCGCAATCACCGGCAAACCGCCCGCACCCCGAATCCAGCCGAGCGCCTGTTCCATGGACGCCCATTCACCGCGTACGTACCCAGGCCGGCCTTTAACCAGGAAGTTTTTGAACACACCCTGCATCGATGCCGCGCGTCCGGTTTCGATCAGGAAATGTGCAAAGTGGGTACGGCTCAGTATCGTACCCCTGGAGTGGCGACGGGCGCCCTCCAGCGCGCCGGGTATACCTGCCTTTGCCAGCTTGTGAGCAATCTGATGCGCACGCTGATCACGCGTGACACACAGATCCTGCAAGGCGGCCAGCAATGCCTGGTTGTCAGGATCGACATTCAGGCCGAGCACGTGGAGGGTCATGGCTTTCCAGGTAACGGACATTTCCACACCCGGGATCAGCTGCAGATCCAGTGCCGCTGCAGCCCGCCGGGCTTCGGCAACGCCGTCCAGCGTATCGTGGTCGGTCAGCGCCAGCACATCCACACCCGCGCTGTGGGCTTTTTCCAGCAGGGCGGCCGGGGACAAGGTGCCGTCGGACGCCGTCGAATGACTGTGTAAATCGTAGCAACACATCCGCCCTATTGTACCGGAGCGCCCTGTCCGGCGCTGCCCCTGCGGAAAAATTCCCGATCCGGTACCATGCGCCCCATGAATCTCCTTGCCCCCACTGCAGACGCTTTCCGTAATCAGCTGGATGAGCCCCTGGCGGACCTGCTGGAAGCCTGGCAGCTTCAGGACAACACGTCCGACGGCCCTGGCAGCTCCTCGCCGCCACTGCTTGGCGAGGCTTTTCAGCGACTGTACGATGCCATGCAGCGTACCGAGGCCAGCCTGAGCGAAGACAGCGCGATAAGTGTCGGGAACCAGGCCAGTGCTGAGGATGTCACTGAAATGGGTGAATACGCGCTGGAACTGTTCGACCAGTCGCTACACTGGGCCAATCACCTTGATCTTCCAGTGGTTTTCGAGACCCTGCAGCGCTTTACCATTGCCATGGCGCGCTGGATTGCGCACCACGGTGGCGAGCTGCTGCATCTGGATCCGGTGGTGGACGCACTGGCTCGGGCCGCCAACGGGGCCAATGAACCCGGCGAACTGCTGGCGCTGTACCAGGCTATGGGGGAAGTCATCGACGCTACGGCAGCCCCCATCCAGCAGGATCTGGATAAATCCAATCCTGGTCGGCCATGGCGGATTTTGCATATGAACCGGGCGATTGTGGCGACACGCACCCACCAGCCAGACGTCATGGAAGAGGCGTTTACGGTTCTGGTCAGGCATCTGCCGGAAGATGCGCCCGGATTCTTTACCCAGGGCATGGAACAGATGGACTTGCTAAACTACCCGCCGCACGTACGTGAGGTCATGGACCGTTACTATCGGAAATGGAGCGTTAATCGCTCCCTGCATTGACTCAGAGACACATACAGACATAAAAAAATGAAATTCCTTTACGACTTTTTTCCGATTCTGCTGTTTTTCATCGCCTACAAGATGTATGACATCTATGTAGCGACCGCTGTGGCGATGGCCGCCGCTGCGGTCCAGACTTTCGGCTTCTGGTTCAAACACCGCCGTTTTGAAAAAATGCACCTGGTCACCCTCGGTCTGCTGCTGGTATTCGGTGGGCTGACCCTGTTTCTGCACGACCCGGTATTCATCAAGTGGAAACCGACCGTCATCAACTGGCTGTTCGCGATAGTGTTCGCGGGCAGTCACTGGGTCGGCGACAAACCACTGGTGGAACGCATGATGAGTCACGCCATGCAGGCACCGCGCCCGGTGTGGTTGCGCCTGAGCTGGATGTGGGTCACCTTTTTTGTCGGTATCGGATTACTCAACCTGTATGTTGCCTTTACCTACTCCGAAGAAGCCTGGGTAAATTTCAAACTGTTCGGTATGCTCGGCATCACTTTTGCGTTTGTGATTGGCCAGGCCTTTTACCTCAGCCGCTATATCGAGGACCATAAAAAGGTCGAAGAGGAATCCTGAATGCTGTATGCCTTTATCAGCCAGGATAATGCAGGTACGCTCGACAAGCGGCTGGCCGCGCGCCCTGAGCACATTGAACGCCTGGGACAGTTACGCGATGAGGGTCGTTTGATCCTGGCCGGCCCGCACCCTGCTATCGACTGTGAAGACCCCGGCCCCGCCGGTTTTACCGGCAGCCTGGTGGTCGCTGAATTTGATTCGCTGCAAGAGGCACAGGCCTGGGCCAAGGCCGACCCCTATGTCGCTGCCGGTGTCTACGCAAGCGTAACCGTTAAACCCTTCAAGAGAGTATTACCATGATGAACGCCGAACGTATTGCCATGATTCGCAAACGTTTGAGCGAGGTGTTCACACCCGATGCGCTGAACATAATAGACGAAAGCGCCAAACACGCCGGCCATGCCAGCGCCGGTGGCGCCGGGCATTTCGTAGTCGAAATTGTCTCTGAAGCATTCGAGGGCAAAAATTCGATCCAGCGTCACCGCCTTGTCTATGCAGCGCTTGAAGATGCCATGCACAGTGAAATACACGCCTTGAGTATCAAGGCATCCACGCCTGCGGAAGCAGGTTCCCGATTCACCTAAACCAACCCTGAAAATCAAGGAAAACACCATGAAACTTCGTTATCTGAGCCTGGCACTGGGACTGGGCGTATTACTTACCGCCTGTGACCAGCGGCCGTCGACTACACAGAACACCGGACCGGCGACAACCACGGTTGCACCTGTCAATGACAGTAGCCCGGTACTTGCCACGGTAAACGGTGCACCGATCACCGAAGCGGTGTTCGAACTCTACCAGCAACAGATGCAGGCCCGTGCTCCGGGCAACCCTGCCGCCATGAACCGCGAAACCATTCTTAACGAAGTCATCAATCTGGAACTGGCGCGTCAGAGTGGTGAAAAGGAAGGCCTGAGCAAGGATACCGAGCTCCAGCTGCAAATCGAGCAGCAAAAGCGGGCCGTGTTTGCTTCAGCAGCCATAAAACAATATTTGTCAGCACACCCGATTACCGATGAAGAGATGAAAAAACTCTACGATGAGCAGGTGCCAAAGGGTAGCGAGTACAAGGCACGGCATATCCTTGTCGAGCAAGAGGACGAAGCGAAAAAGCTGATCGCCGAGCTGGACAAGGGAGCTGACTTTTCCGAACTGGCCAAGGAACACTCCACGGGTCCGTCCGGCAAGAGCGGCGGTGAACTGGGCTGGTTCTCGCCCAAACAGATGGTTGCTCCGTTCTCCGAAGCCGCTGCGAGCCTTGAAAAAGGGGCTTACACCAAGGAGCCTGTGAAAACCCAGTTTGGCTGGCACGTCATCATTCTGGACGATTCACGCACCGCCACACCTCCGTCCTTTGATCAGGTAAAACCACAGATGCAGGCCTTTTTGCAGAAACAGCGTGTGCAGCAATACATCACCGGGCTGAGAGAAGGCGCAAATATTGTTATGAATACACCCCCGGCAACAGCGCCACAATCCGGGGAGTCAGAACAGGCCGCACCTGCCGAGCCGGCTGACGAAAAGAAAGATGAGCCTGCAAATGAAACATCCGGCGGGGATGAACAGAAATAGGCTGTAACCCGATATAAAAAAAGGGGGCTAACCGCCCCCTTTTTTTATGCACTTTCACGGATCATCCCTAAGCGTATACCTTCATCGCGGCTTCCACTGCCACACCTGCTGTCACCGGCGCCCCCATATCCGCCAGCACTGCGTCCAGCGCCCCCAGGCACAGCAACACGTTGCGCTGGTTACTCGCATACCCCATCAGGCCAATGCGCCATATCTTGCCGGCCATCGGCCCCAGGCCCGCGCCGATTTCGAGACAGTATTCATTCAATAAGCGAGCACGCACCGTGGCGTCGTCGACGCCCTTTGGAATAGTGACCGAATTCAGTTGTGGAAGCCGGTCTGCTTCGTCGACCACAAAAGACAGCCCCAGTGCCTCGATACCGGCGCGCAGCGCCATATGATTGTGAGTGTGGCGCTGCCAGGCATTTTCGACTCCTTCCTCTTCCAGCAACACCAGCGCTTCATGCAGGCCGTACAAGGGATTGACCGGCGCCGTGTGATGGTAGGCACGCTTGGCACCACCTCCCCAGTAACCCAGCACAAGGTTCAGATCCAGGAACCAGCTTTGCACCTTGCTGTTACGGCTTTTGATCGCCTCGACAGCACGCTCACTGAACGTAACCGGTGACAGGCCCGGGGTACAGGAAAGGCACTTCTGGCTGCCGGAATACACCGCATCCAGCCCCCACTCCGACACCTTGAGCGGTGAACCACCCAGCGATGTCACGCAGTCAGCAATGATCAGGCAGTCGTGATTGTGTGCGATTTCGGCCAGCGTTTTTGCATCTGACAGGGCGCCAGTGGAAGTTTCAGCGTGCACGAAGGCCAGTACCTTTGTATCCGGATTGGCTTTCAGCGCCTCGTCGACCTTGTTGGTATCGACTGCCTTACCCCACTCATCCTCGACCATAACAGGCGTCGCACCACAGCGTTCAACATTCTCCTTCATACGGCCACCGAACACACCGTTCTGGCATACCACCACCTTGTCCCCCCGCTCGACCAGGTTTACAAAGCAGGTTTCCATACCGGCCGAACCCGGCGCGGAGACCGGCATGGTCAACTCATGCCCGGTCTGGAAGGCATGGCGCAGCAGACCTTTCATGTCATCCATCATGCCCACAAACGCTGGATCCAGGTGACCAATGGTGGGGCGTGACATGGCCTCGAGGATGCGTGGATTAACGTCGGACGGACCCGGGCCCATGAGGGTACGTGCCGGTGGATGAAAGGATTTACTGGTCATTGCTGCCTTCCCCTTGTAAAAATAATCCGGCAGTCTAACACGATGCCGGTGGAGCAATTCCCCGGCACACGTTACGGATTGCAATGGTTTTCAGTTGTGCACCAGATGACATCGAACCGTGCGGGTTTCCGACAGATGGGTGACCTGCGGGTAGCTTGTGCTGCATTCCGGCATGGCCTGCTGGCAGCGCGGATGAAAATGACAACCTTGCGGTGGATTTGACGGCGAAGGCAAATCACCTTCAAGGCGGATAACCTTGCGATCACTTTCTCCATTGATGCGCGGAACGGCTGAAAGCAGAGCCTGGGTGTAGGGGTGTTTCGGATCTTCCAGCACTTCGTTTACTTCACCCTCTTCCACAATACGACCCAGGTACATGACCGCCACCCGGTCGGCTATATAGGATACGACCGACAGATCGTGAGTAATAAACAGGAACGACAGGCCCAGCTCACGTTGCAGGTCCTGCAACAGGTTGAGAATCTGTGCCTGCACAGAGACATCCAGTGCGCTGGTGGGTTCGTCGCAGACTATAAGCTTGGGATTCACCGCCAGTGCGCGTGCAATACAGATACGCTGACGCTGACCGCCGGAGAATTCGTGTGGATAGTGGTGTATGTGTTCGGGCCGCAATCCAACCTGACGCAACAATTCCTGCGCGCGCTGTCTGCGTTGTTGTGCGTTGGCGCCGATCCGCTGGGCGATCATGCCCTCTTCAATAATATCCACGATACTCATGCGTGGATTCATGGAGGAGTACGGATCCTGGAATATGATCTGGAAATCCGAGCGCCGGCTACGCAGCGCCTCCCCCTTGAGTCGGGTCAGCTCGACAGACTCAAAACATACGCTGCCGGCGGTAGGTTTCAGCAGCTGCAGGATACCCTTGCCGACTGTTGTTTTACCACAGCCGGATTCGCCAACCAGTGCCAGGGTCTGCCCCTCGGTGATCGATAAACTAACACCGTCCACTGCGCGCACCTGGCCGATGACCCGTTTAAACAGACCCTTGTGAATGGGGAAATGAACCTTCAGTTCATCGACTTCAAGCAACGCGTTGTTTGGCGCCGTACTGGTGCGGACGGCTGGCGCTGTCACTTCATCCCCGGCCGGCCGGCTCGCTGGCGCCGAAAGCGTGGGATCAGCCAGATGACAACGTACACCCTGCACCCCGGGGTATCCTCTCGGCGCAAGCGCCTCACCTTGCACCCCAGGGTACCCTCTCGGCGCAAGCGCCTCACCTTGCACCCCAGGGTACCCTCTCGGCGCAAGCGCCTCACCTTGCACCCCAGGGTACCCTCTCGGCGCAAGCGCCTCACCTTGCTGTGAAGCGATTTCGAACCAGCCCGGAACCTGCTGCTGACAAATATCCCAGGCACGTTCACAACGATCGGCGAAACGGCAGCCGTAAAAGGTCTGGTTGAGCAGCGGCACGGTGCCGGGAATAACGGTTAGCCGTTCCTCGCGTTTACTGCTGTCCGGAAGCGCGGCAAATAATTTATTGCTGTAGGGATGTTGTGCATGCCCGAAAAAAACATCGCGCGGGGCCTGTTCAACCAGCTGGCCGGCGTACATAACAGCGATACGATCCGCCATGTCCGAGACCACACCCAGGTCATGCGTTATCAGCAGCACGGCCATACCATGCTTTTTCTGCAGCTGTCTGATCAGTTCCAGCACCTGTGCCTGGATGGTGACATCCAGCGCAGTGGTCGGCTCATCGGCGATCAACAGATCCGGATCACCGGCCAGTGCCATAGCGATCATGACGCGCTGTTTCATACCGCCGGACAACTGGTGAGGGTATTCGCCATAGCGACGTGCGGCGTCGGGGATACCGACATCGTCCAGCAGTTCGACCACCCGTTGTTGCATCTTCGCACCGCGCAGACCCTTGTGTTGCTCAAGGCTTTCTGCGATCTGGTCGCCGATGGTCATTACCGGATTCAGCGATGTCATCGGCTCCTGGAATATCATGGCGATACGGCCGCCACGCACAGCGCGCATGTGGGTTTCGGGCAGTGACAGCAGCTCCTCTCCGTTCAGCTGCACCGAACCGCCGACAATCTTGCCGACCGGTTGTGGCAACAGGCGCAACAGCGCCAGCGCAGTCATGGATTTACCGCAGCCCGACTCACCCAGCAAGGCAAAAGTCTCACCGCGCCTGATCTGGAAACTGACGGCATCCACAGGACGAATGGCGCTATCCCCGCTACCGATTCGGACGCTTAGTTCTTTTACCTGTAACAGTACTTCACTCATAATTTATCGTTGTGCCCGCATACGCGGATCAAAGGCGTCCCGGACCACATCGGAAAACAGGTTTGCTGCCAGCACCAGGATGAACATGAAACTGAACGCGGCCAGCAGCGACCACCACACCATCGGTTCCCGCGCCATCTCCAGGCGTGCACGGTTAATCATGTTGCCCCAGCTCTGGGTGGTGGGATCAACACCAACACCGACGTAGGACAGCACGGCCTCGGCCAGCACCAGGCCGCTGAAATCGATGACCACGGCAATCATCACCAGGTGCATCAGATTGGGAAGCAGGTGACGTACCAGAATGGTGGACTTCGCCACGCCGAAGGCATCAGCCGCCTCCACATAATCCAGTTCGCGAAGTTTCAGGGTTTCACCACGCAGCAGGCGGCACAGTCCGGTCCAGCTGGTAATGCCGAGAATCAGACACAGGAACAGCAGGCGCAGGTCAGCACGTTCCGCCATGGTCTCGAACAGTTCCGGGTGGTTGGCCATGTAGACCTGCATCATCAATACTGCCGCTGCAATCAGCAATACGCCCGGGATTGAGTTGAGCGTTGTGTAAAGATACTGGATGACATCGTCCACCCAGCCGCGGAAGTAACCCGCCATCATGCCGAGCAGCACTGCGAATGGCAGCATGACCAGGGTCGTCAGGGTACCGATCACCAGGCCGGTACGGATACTCTTTATGGTCTGGTACAACACATCCTGGCCAACCTTGTCGGTGCCGAAAATATGGTAAGCAGCGGACAGGTTTATCATCAGGCTGATCAACAGTATGAAAACAGCCAGGATCAACAGCGCCGTGCGCCAGGGCACGTCAGAAGCACCTCTCGCCACGATACGCAGTGCAGATACCCACGGCTGGCGCCATTTGCGCGCCAGGCGCAGCCCCAGTAGTCCGTAGAGCATTAAAACAATCGCCACCGTTTCGGCCAGCGCTGTTGCTGAGCGTCGGGCGATATCCGCGTTCTTCTGCTTAACCGGATCCGTCAACTGTGCACCACCAAATTCAAGGCGCGGAAATATCCTGATCTGTTCACCATCCGGGCCGGTCACCGTCTCCCTGGCATACAGGTGGACAGCAAACGGCGCCGAGTAGGTTTTTTCAACCTGGGTTCGCATCGGCCCCAGCAGAGTATCAAGCAGGCTCAATACCTCCCCCGAATACTGGACTTCCTGCTGCCCATCCTGTGTCGGCAGTGCCTTGCGGAAGTGTATCGAATCCAGCAGGCCGGTGATGGTGTAAATGCTTAACACCACCAGTGATGCAACAGCCATGCGACTGCGCACCACTTCCCGCCAGGGTGCACGCAGGTGTTCCTTGTTGCGCGCAAACCAGGCGAAGACCAGCACCACGACCAGCAATACAAAGATCAGCACATCGGTCCAAAGAAATACAGGCTGGATCACGACAGGCGTATCCTCGGGTCAACCAGCGTGTAGGAAATATCCGTCAATAACAGCCCCAGGATGTACAGTACCGAACCCAGAAATACCATGGCGCGCACAATCGCAAAATCCTGGGTCTGGATCGCTTCTATGGTGTAACTGCCGAGCCCGGGAATACCAAAAAAGGATTCCAGGATCAGGCTGCCCATAAACAGCATGGGCAGTACCACGACGATGCCGGTCAGTATCGGCACCATGGCATTTTTCAGGACATGCCTGAACAGAAGGCGGACTTCCGGCAAGCCTTTGGCGCGCGCGGTGCGCACATAATCACGATTGATCTCTTCCAGGAAAATGGTGCGATACCAGCGACTGCTGGCGCCGATACCGGAAAACACTCCTATCGCGACCGGCAACAGGATAAAGCGCCACGCCTGCATACCGGGTTCATAGCCTGAAACAGGCACCAGGTGCAGTAATTTACTGAACAGGTACTGCCCGCCAATGATATAAAACAGGCCGGAGATGGACATCAGAACAACGCACAGCATCACTCCTGAAAGATCCAGGTAGGTGCCGCGGAAAAACGCCAGCAGCATGGAAAAACTTATATTCACCAGCAAGCCGATCAGCAGTGTCGGCAAGGCTATGGCGAGACTGGGCCACATACGCTGACTGATATCCTCACCGATATCCCTGCCGGCATCCGATGAACCAAAATCAAAGGCAAACAGGCGGACGGATTTTTCATAAAAAATCGTGTCCGTTACCTTACTGATACCGCCAGCGCCCTGGTTATACAGCAAGGGCTGACTATAGCCGTGTTCCTGTTTCCACTTCTCGATGGCCTCCGGTGTCACGCGCTTCATACCCAGGTGCATACGCGCTACGTCATCAGGCGTATTCACCACAAAAAACAGGACAAAAGTAAGCAGATTCACACCGATAAGGATGGGAATGGCATACAGCGCCCGGCGAATGATGTAGGCAAACATCAGCTGCTCACCACTCGAGCCTGCCGGTTCTCATGCCGGCGGTAACCGATGTAGGCGGGAATCACCGAAACGACCAATACCAGCAGGATCAACACCAGCGGCCATACCACAGGATGGTTCCATGCTTCCCGCTGCCGCTCACGCAGCTGCGGATCGATGCGCTTGTACTTGAGCGTGTTGTTTGCCATCAGGTTGGGTTTGGCATTGTGATACCAGTCGTGATAGAGAACGAATTGTTTCGGGTGATATCCAAACACCCAGGGTGCATCTGCACGCAGGATTTCCACCATGCGGTCAATCACCACCTGCCGCTGTGGCCCGTTGCTCATATTTTTCATTTGCTCGAACAGGCGGTCGTATTCGCCGTTCCTGTAGTTGGCCGCATTTTCCCCATTGTGCTCAACCTTGCCGTTCTTGCCGTACAGCAGGAACAGGAAATTTTCCGGGTCGGGGTAGTCCGCATTCCAGCCCCACTGAAAGATCTGCGCAGTACCCTTCAGCATTTTATCCTGAAAACGGTTGTAATCCGTATTGCGGATCTGCAACTGGATATCGAGTTTGGCAAACTGTTTCCTGAGCCAGTTCTGCTGCGCCGAGGAATCCGGTGTTCCACCGGTTGTATCGAAGTACAGGACCAGTGGCTTGCCGGTCTCGATATCCCTGCCGTCCGGGTAGCCCGCCTCTGCCAGCAGTCTTCGCGCCTCCGCAATCGGCTTGCGTTGTGGCCCTTGCTCAGTCCAGTCGTAGACAAAGGAATTGACACCTTCCCTGCCATCCACATAACCGAAAATTCCCGGCGGCAAAGGACTCTGGGCAGGAATACCACGGCCATTGCTGAAAATGGATATGTATTCTTCGTAGTCCATGGCAATGGACAGGGCGCGGCGCAGCAGACGTGCCCGCTCGCTGTCTCCGCCGACTACCGGGTTGAGCATGTTAAAGCCCATGTAAAAGATCGAGGTGGATACTGCGGTACTGAGGTGGATACCTTTCTCCTGCATCTCGGGAGTCAGCGCAATATCACCGCCGGAACCGATCTGTATCGCCTGGTCAAAACTGTCGGAGCTGACACCGGACACATCGTAATAGCCTTGCAGAAACTTGTTCCAGGTAGGAATCGCTTCTTTTTCCAGACTGTAGACCACCTTGTCTATAAATGGCATCTGCCGCCCGGCATCCTCAAGGAAACCTGCCTGCGCATCACCCGGATCGCCCTCCCGGGGATACGGTTCGCCACGAAAATTCGGGTTGCGCTCCAGCACCATCTGCCGGTTGGGGTTATTGACCGTTAGCATGTAGGGCCCGGTGCCAACCGGGTACCAGTCCAGGGTGATGTTGCGTTCCTTCATCCCCGGCTGCGAATAAAAAATGTCGGCTTCCCATGGCAGCGGTGCAAAAAACGGCATCGCCTGCCAGTACAGAAACTGCGGGTATTTCCCGCGCACCTTGATGCGATAACGGTAACGATCCAGCACCTCCGCGCCGGCCAGCGGATAATCGCCAAGCTTCAGGTGGTGCGGTTGCGGAATACCGGGGTTTTGCTCTTTGAGAGACTGCTCCAGCGTCACGGCATATTCTTTCAGGCCAACAATATACTCCGACATCAGACCGAATATCGGTGAGTTCAGCCGTGGATGTGCCAGGCGTTTTATCTGGTACACATAATCCGCAGCGGTCAGTTCGCGACTGCCGGTCTCCCGGAAATCAGCCAGCGCATTCACCGCATCCAGGTCCTGTTCAGCCAATGCGTGATAGACATACCGGCCCTGTTTATCTTTGGCAAATGCCGGGTGTGGCTGGTAACGGATTCCCTCCTGAATTTCGATATCGTATACGCTGTAGGCGATTTCGTCGTCGTCGGCCCCATCCGGCAAGCGCTGGCCTGCTTCATCCAGATAATACGCTTCAGGCAGTTGTGTGACAGTGAGCGGTTCCAGTTGGTAGGGGCGTTTGAGAAAATGGTATTGCAGTGGCGGCTCGTAAATCTGACCGGTGAACACCACTTCATTGGAACTGTAGGAGCGCGCCGGGTCCAGATGGTTCGGGCGTGCTGCGAATGATGAGTAAAGAATATTCTGTCCCGCCTGGTCGGGGGGATAGGGGCTGTTCCAGGGCTGATCATTACAGGCGGCGGCTGCAAAAACCACCGCGATGAGCAGCATCCATTTCAGCAACGGAATCGAGCGGTTGAACAACGGTCCTGGCGCACGCATGAAGCCGCATTATAGAGCCCGAACAAGCAGTTTCACAGACCCTTCCAGTATGAACGTTTTTCCGGTACCTTACCGTCACCAAATCAGAAAATCAGAGGTTGGACGCAGCTATGGGATTCTTAAGCGGCAAACGCGCGCTCATCGTAGGACTCGCCAGCAACCGGTCTATCGCCTGGGGCATCGCCAAGGCCATGCAGCGCGAAGGGGCTGAGCTCGCCTTCACCTACCAAAACGAGAAGCTTCGTGACCGGGTGGCGAAAATGGCCGGCGAATGCGGAACTGAAATCACCGTACCCTGCGATGTCTCCAGTGATGAAGAGATTGACGCTGTCTTTGACCACCTCGACAACTACTGGGATGGTCTCGATATTATCGTACACTCGGTCGCTTTTGCACCACGCGCCGAACTGGAAGGAGACTATCTGGAATCTGTCAGCCGCGAGGGTTTCCGTGTCGCCCATGAAATCAGCTCCTACAGCTTTTCGGCACTGGCCAAGTCCGGTTGCCGCATGATGGAGGGCCGCGACGGCTCGCTACTGACACTGAGCTATTATGGCGCCGAAAAAGCCATGCCCAATTACAATGTCATGGGTCTGGCCAAGGCCAGCCTGGAAGCCAATGTGCGCTATATGGCGCAGAGCCTGGGACCGGACGGCATTCGCGTTAACGCTATTTCCGCCGGCCCGATCAGAACGCTGGCGGCGGCAGGCATCACCAATTTCCGTAAAATGCTGACCCTGATGGAAGACACGGCGCCACTGCGCCGCAATGTCACCATAGAAGAAGTAGGAAACGCGGCAGCTTTCCTGTGTTCGGACCTTGCATCGGGAATCACCGGTGAAGTGACCCACGTGGACGCTGGTTACAACACGACAGGTATGCCACCACTGGGGTGACTGCCCCGCCCATGCAGGTGGGTTACCCTTTCAGAATACCCTGCTCGCCTTCACTTTTCGCGATAATAACCGCGCCGCACGAATCACTGAAAACATTCACCGAGGTGCGGAACATATCCAGTATTCGGTCAACCGCCAGTATCAGGCCAATCGCTTCTACGGGCAGCCCGATAGTGGTGAGAATTATGGTGATCGCCACCAGGCTCGCTGCGGGAATTCCGGCGACACCAATGGACGTCAACAAGGCCACCAGCACGATGGTGAACTGGGTCACGAAACTCAGTTCAAGACCGTAAGCCTGGGCGATAAACATCGCTGCCACGCACTCGTACAACGCTGTGCCGTCCATGTTCACAGTCGCACCCAGTGGCAACACGAAACTGGAAGTACGGCTGGATACCCTGGCATTGTCCTGGACGCACTCCATGGTCAGCGGCAGGGTCGCTGAAGAGGATGCTGTCGAGAACGCTGTCAGGAGCGCCGGCATCATGGCCTTGTAGTGCAGCATCGGGTTCACCCTGGCCACAAAGGCAAGCATGAGAGGCAAGGTCACCAGCACATGCACCGCCAGTGCCAGCAGCACACTCAGGGTAAATGTGCCCAGTGAAACCACCAGCTCGTCGAACTGCTCAGGACCAATCCCGGCCACAGTCTTGGCCACCAGCCCAAAGACGCCCAGTGGCGCAAATTTCATGATAAAACCGGTAATAGCCATCATGACATCGGCTATACCTTGCCAGAAGCGCTCCAGCATACTGCACTTGTCCTTGTCGATTCGGGTCATGAAATACCCGAACAACAGGCTGAAGAAAATCAATCCCAGCATCTGACCGTCAGCTGCAGCTGCCACAACATTGGGCGGCACCATGCTCAGGAATACACCGGTCAGATCGGCAACCGATTTCCCCTGAACCTTGTCCGCAACCTGGTTAGCCGCTTCCAGACTGAGGCCCATCACCTCCCCCGCGGGTGCTCCGTTGACAATGCCCGGATTCAACAGGTTCACAAACAGCAGTCCGGTCACAATGGCCAACAGGCTGGTGGTGAGGTAAAACAGCAGTGTCTTGCCACCCAGCCGTCCCAGGCCATGTGTGCCACCGACACTCGAAACACCGGTGATAATGGATGACATGATCAACGGTACTATTATCATTTTCAACGCATTCAGAAACATGGTGCCAATGAACGCGTATACCTGATAGAGCACTACACCCAGCAGGGTTCCCTCTGTCCCGCTCAGATAACCGGCAATCACTGCCAGAACGAGCGCAATCAGGATCTGCCAGTGAAGCTTAATGTGCATAGCTGGAATGAATCACGATCGATTATTTATCCCTGGAGGCATGAACCATTTTACTGCTGTTGTTCTTCCTGAATAATGATAACTGCACGCGCGCGCAAACCCTCGACCAGGGCTGACTGCACCAGAGAGCGGCGCATGTTTTCATAGCCACGCTCTAGCTGGATACGGTCCTGCTCCGAGATGGCCGCTGGATCCGGGTCAGTTACCCTGGTCAGGCGCACGATGGCGTAATCGCCATTACTCAACTGAAAACCCTTGTCCATGTTTTCGCCATCTGCGGGTCGCGTCATCCTGAACGCCTCGCGCAAGACTTCAGGATTTTGTTCCGTCGCTGAACGGTTTACCCCTTCTGCCTTTTGGAAAGTCATATAGTCCTGATCATTCAGCTCTTCCAGAGTAGCGCCCTGTTCCAGCTTTTGTAACAGCACTTTACCTTCCTCAGCAGCTTTTTCCGCCGCCAGCTTCTGTTTCAGGGATGCGACTATCGATTCCTTTACTGTCTCCAGCGGCTCAGGGCGGGCTGCTTCGCGTTCTTCGACCCGCAGCACAATGGCATCATTTCTGCCGACTTCAATCGGCTCGCTGTTATTCCCGGCTTCCAGGACATCGTCACTGAAAGCTCCTGCCAGCACTTTGGGGTATTCCGCTATGCCGGAACCGCCGCCTGCTGTTATCCAGTCAGTAGTTTGTACTTCCATCCCCAACGCTTCGGCAGCAGCATCCAGGGAATCAGGATTTTCATAACTCACGTCGGTTAACAGCTCCAGCTGTTCATAGAACAGGTCGTCCGCTTCGCGCTGCTTCAGTTCATCGATCAGCTCCGCCCGTACCTGGTCAAGCTCTGGAATCTCACTGCCACGAATCTCGACAAGTTTTATGATGTGAAACCCGAACTGCGTTTTGACCGGCTCCGAGACATCACCAACCTGCTGGCTGAATACTGTATCTTCAAATTCCGCCACCATCGCACCACGCGCAAAAAACCCCAGGTCACCGCCCTGGGCTGATGAACCGGGATCATCAGAGTACTTGCTGGCGAGCTCCGCAAAGTCACCACCTGCCTGAATCTGTTTCAGCACGTCAGCGGCTTTTGCCTCTGCCTTGTTTACGGCATCTTCGTCAGCATCAGCAGCAACCTGGATCAGAACATGGCTGGCGCGTCTCTGTTCCTGGGTAAGGAGAGCCTGCTTTCGTTCCTCGTAGTAAGCCAGTAACTTGTCTTCTTCAATCTCCAGATCGCTGCTGAGCCCTTCACCACTGAGGCGCAAGTAAGCCAGGCGCACACGCTCGGGGGCAACAAACTCTTCGCTGTGCTGACTGTAATACGCTTCTACCTGATCATCACCAACTTCCACGTTTTTCTGTAATGGCTCTGATGCCACTACCAGGTAGCTTAAATCACGCTTCTGTTCCTGCAGACGATAGGAACGCTCCAGCTCAGCGCGAGTAACGAATGTTGTGTTGGAAAGACCGGCCAGCAACTGCTCAATCTGCATATCCTGCCTGAGAGCCATTTCGAAACCGGCCGGCACCCGCCCCTGTTGTGCCAGAAGATCCTTGTAGCGCTGTTCTGAAAATTCCCCGTCGACCTGAAGTGTCGGAATCGCGTGTATCCTTGCCGCGAGCAGCTGGTCACTGATTGACATGCCTTCGGCTTGCGCCTCCTGTGACAGCAACTGTTTCTGAATCAGTGCATTCAAGGCGCGCTGTTTAAGCATTTTTTCATCGATCAACGCCGGGTTAAAGGCGTCACCCATCATCTGTTCCATCTGCGCCCGCTGCTGCTGGTAGACCTGCTGGAGCTCCCGGTTCGTTATCTCCACATCGTTCACGACAGCGGCATATGCCTGAGACTTGTCCTGTAGATACGAACCCAGACCAAACAGGGCAAAGGTGATAATAATCAGGCCGATGATGAACCAGCCCAATCCCCCCATTACCTTATCGCGCATTGCTTGTAACATGATGACTTATCCTGTTGCCTATTATTCAATAAAACCGTCGCGCTTATTGTACCGTGCGCAAACAAAAAACGGGCGTCCTGCTGGACGCCCGTTCTCTAAAGGTGGCGGAGTGGACGGGACTCGAACCCGCGACCCCCGGCGTGACAGGCCGGTATTCTAACCAGCTGAACTACCACTCCAAAACCTTGGTGGGTGCTGAGGGGATCGAACCCCCGACATTCGCCTTGTAAGGGCGACGCTCTCCCAGCTGAGCTAAGCACCCCAGGGTAGCGCGCTAGTTTACGGCATCCTTAAATGCTTTGCCAGCCTTAAAGGCCGGTGCATTGGAGGCCTTGATCTGGATGGTTTCACCTGTCTGGGGGTTACGACCGGCGCGGGCCGCGCGTGCGCGAACCTCGAAGGTACCAAACCCGACCAGGGTTACGGAATCACCGCCGCGGAGGGTTTCGGTGATGGTATCAATCACAGCATCGACTGCCCGGGTCGCATCTGCTTTGGAAAGATCCGCGGAACTGGCGACTGCATCTATTAACTCGGCTTTATTCATAAGAGTGCGACCCTCGATTATTGGATTTGGTGTGTGAAGTAAAAAGCGTACAGGAGCTGGCTAAAAAATAGCCAAATCCCGAAATATATAAGGTGGTTTGCCAACAGCCCCCATACCTGTGCCCGGCTTTATACCAAGCAGGCTCGGGACACGTCAAATAAAAAACCCCCGGGCCAGCGTAAAAGAATACTGATTACGCAGGCCCGGGGGCGGTTCGGGCATGATTTTAATGTGTTCTAACGGTCTTGACTTTGCCAGACTGCTTGCTCTTTCCCTTTGCTTTTGCTTCCGTTTTCGCATCCTCGGACAGGGGTTCAGGCGCATGCTGAAGAGCCACTTCCAGCACTTCGTCAATCCACCTCACCGGCCGTATATCAAGTTTGTCTTTGACATTCTCGGGGATTTCCGCAAGATCCTTGCGATTCTCTTCCGGGATCAAAACGGTTGTAATCCCGCCACGGTGCGCAGCCAGCAGTTTTTCCTTTAGACCACCGATTGGCAACACTTCACCGCGCAGCGTGATCTCGCCGGTCATGGCGACATCAGCACGCACCGGAACCCGGGTTAAGGCAGACACCAGCGTGGTGCACATTCCGACACCTGCGCTTGGACCATCCTTCGGCGTCGCACCTTCGGGCACGTGCACATGGATATCGTACTTCTGGTAGAAGTCCTCTTCGATACCCAGTGCCTCTGCGCGGCTGCGTACCACCGTGGTCGCAGCCTGAATGGATTCCTGCATCACTTCACCAAGCTGCCCGGTGTGGATCAGGCGCCCCTTACCCGGCACGATTGTGGCTTCAATACTGAGCAGTTCCCCACCCACTTCGGTCCATGCCAGACCTGTCACCTGTCCGATCTGGTCATGCTCTTCAGCCCGGCCATAACGGAAGCGCTTCACTCCGAGATACTTTTCGATATTGTCCGGTGACACAGTAAGGCTTTCACCATCCTTGTTAAGCAGCAACTCCTTGACCACCTTGCGGCAAATCTTGGCAATCTCGCGCTCCAGGTTACGTACGCCGGCCTCGCGCGTGTAGTAACGCACGATGTCACGAATCGTTTCATCGGTGATGCAAAGCTCACCTTCCTTCAAACCGTTATTTTTGATCTGCTTCTGCAGCAGATAGCGTGTCGCGATGTTGACCTTCTCGTCTTCTGTATATCCCGGAATACGAATGACTTCCATACGATCCAGCAATGGACCGGGAATATTCAGCGAGTTCGAAGTGGCGACAAACATCACGTCAGAGAGATCGAATTCAACTTCCAGGTAATGATCACCGAACGTGCTGTTCTGCTCAGGATCGAGCACTTCCAGCAAAGCCGATGAGGGATCACCGCGGAAGTCCATGGACATCTTGTCGATTTCGTCCAGCAGGAACAGCGGATTTCTTACACCGACCTTGGAAAGGTTCTGAATTATCTTTCCTGGCAGCGAACCTATATAGGTACGCCGGTGACCACGAATCTCGGCTTCATCACGTACGCCGCCCAGTGACATGCGGGTAAACTTGCGATTGGTCGCACGTGCAATAGACCGGCCCAGGGAAGTTTTGCCAACTCCCGGAGGCCCGACCAGACACAGGATTGGCCCTTTCAATTTGCGTACGCGCTGCTGTACAGCGAGGTATTCCAGAATACGTTCCTTGACCTTGTCCAGCCCGTAATGATCTTCGTCGAGAACGGTCTCTGCCCGGCTGAGGTCATGGCGAATCTTGGTGCGTTTTTTCCACGGCGCGCTCACCAGCCAGTCGATGTAATTACGCACTACTGTAGCTTCGGCAGACATTGGAGACATCATTTTGAGTTTGTTCAACTCTGCGTTGGCCTTGGCATCCGCCTCCTTGCTCATGCCCGCCTTTTTGATTTTTTCCTGTAGCTCATCCGTTTCATTGGGGACGTCATCCATCTCGCCCAGTTCTTTCTGGATGGCTTTCATCTGTTCGTTCAGGTAATACTCGCGCTGGCTCTTTTCCATTTGCTGCTTTACGCGACCGCGGATGCGTTTTTCGATTTGCAGTACATCGATCTCGCCTTCGATGATACCCATCAGGTGTTCGAGGCGTGCCGGCACATCCTCGATTTCCAGGATGCGCTGTTTCTCGCCCAGCTTGAGCACCATATGGGCAGCGATAGTATCCGCAAGACGGCCCGGCTCATCGATACCCGACAGTGACGTCAGGATCTCCGGCGGGACCTTGCGATTCAGCTTCACGTACTGATCAAACAGTGTCAACAGCGAGCGCATCAGTACCTCAACCTCGCGTTCACCGGATTGTTCGCCGTCCGCTCTGTGCTCTATGCTGGCGGAAAAGAATTCTTCGGTAGTCTCAAACTTCACAACAGCTGCGCGCTCGGCGCCTTCCACCAGAACCTTGACTGTTCCGTCCGGCAATTTCAGCAATTGCAAAATTGTCGACAAGGTGCCGATTTCATGAATATCCTCGACCTGCGGATCATCGACTTCCGCACTCTTTTGTGCGACCAGCAGTATCCGCTTGTCATCGTCCATGGCAGCTTCCAGTGCCCGGATCGATTTTTCCCGTCCCACAAACAGCGGGATGACCATATGGGGATAGACGACAACATCGCGCAGAGGGAGAACTGGGACGATAGCCGTTGAGTTACTGGTTTCTTCAGTGGTGTTTTCGTTCTGCTCCATCAGGGAGGTCCTCGTGTCCGATTCTGGTCGAAGAGCGCCTGTAACTGGTAGCGCTCCCTGGCTCTATATGGGGATAACCGTGAGGCATTTCAATGACGGTTTTTATCCCCACCTGAAAAACTGCAAGAAGCAAGCCACTTACCACCCAGCGTCAGCAGGCACGCAGCAAACGGAAACTGGCGCTGAAGTATAGCCTATTTCCTGATATACAAACGTCCACCCGGCCACCTTGCGGCGCCGGTCATCAGTTCTGATCAAGCGGGGGGGATGCTGCTAGTCGGATGATGCCGCTCGCTGATCCTGATCCGAGTCGTACACCAGGTACGGCTCTGATTCACCAGCAATAGCCCGCTCATCCACCACAACTTTCTGGACACTGTTCAGGGAAGGAATTTCGTACATGGTATCCAGCAGCACGTGCTCCATTATGGTGCGCAATCCGCGTGCTCCGGTTTTGCGATCCATGGCCTTTCTGGCAATGGCTCTGAGCGCTTCATCCCGAAACTCGATCTCCGCGCCTTCCATTGCAAACAATTTCGCATATTGCTTGGTAAGCGCATTCTTGGGCTCGGTCAGAATGCTGATCAGGGCATCCTCGTCGAGTTCTTCCAGCGTCGCCACAACCGGCAGACGGCCGACAAACTCGGGAATAAGCCCAAACTTGATCAAGTCCTCGGGTTCCACATCGTGGAGGACTTCACCTACATTGACTTCCTCATCCTTGGTTTTAACTTCAGCAGAAAAACCAATGCCACCTTTTTCGGAACGGCCCTTGATGATTTTTTCCAGGCCTGCGAACGCACCACCGACAATGAACAGGATACTGGACGTATCCACTTGCAGGAATTCCTGCTGTGGGTGCTTGCGGCCACCCTGTGGAGGAACCGATGCCACGGTACCCTCGATAAGTTTCAGCAAAGCCTGCTGTACACCTTCACCGGATACATCACGGGTAATGGAAGGGTTATCCGACTTGCGGGAGATCTTGTCGATTTCGTCAATGTAGACAATGCCGGTCTGCGCCTTGTCTACATCATAGTCACACTTCTGCAACAGCTTCTGAATGATGTTTTCTACATCCTCACCCACATAACCGGCTTCAGTCAGGGTGGTCGCATCGGCGATCGTGAACGGGACATTAAGCATACGCGCCAGCGTCTCGGCCAACAGGGTCTTGCCGCAACCGGTTGGACCAATCAGAAGGATGTTACTCTTGGAGAGCTCCACTTCATCCTTCTTGTTGCCTGATTCCAGACGTTTGTAGTGATTGTAGACCGCAACTGACAATACTTTTTTTGCGTTGGCCTGGCCTATGACATACTCATTCAGTATTGCATTGACCTCCTGAGGCTTGGGTAATTTACTGCTGCCACTGGAGGTCTTCTCCTGCATCTCCTCACGGATGATGTCATTACAGAGTTCGACACACTCGTCGCAGATAAACACCGACGGGCCGGCAATCAGTTTGCGCACTTCATGCTGGCTCTTTCCGCAGAAAGAGCAATAAAGCAGTTTTCCGTCGTCGCTTTTCCCGTTTCGCTCGTTACTCATTTCCTGTCTCCGACTCTCGGTGCATCTCCTAATCCTATCAGCGGCAGATCCGTAATCACCTGAACACTCAGGCTGTTACCAGTTTAGCTGGTTCCTATTCAACACCGTAGAGAGCGGTCTGGCAAGTGTTCCCGGCGGCAATCTACGGTTTTTTTAACCTTTTTCCGTGTCTTCTTTCCTCGACACCAGGATCTCGTCAATCAGACCGTAGTCCCTGGATTCCTCCGCCCCCAGAAAGTTGTCCCGGTCAGTATCCGTCTGAATCTTGTCCAGAGGCTGCCCGGTATGGTTCGAAAGGATGGTATTGAGGCGCTCGCGTACCAGCAGAATCTCACGCGCGTGAATATCGATATCGCTCGCCTGGCCCTGGTAACCACCCAGCGGCTGGTGGATCATCATGCGCGAATGTGGCAGACAATAACGTTTTCCCTTCGCGCCACCCGCCAGCAGCACAGCACCCATGCTGGCTGCCTGTCCGATGCACATGGTGCTGACATCAGCCTTGATAAATTGCATGGTGTCATAGATAGCCAGGCCCGCAG
>Ga0316189_10001642_pt1 | contig 22163 bp, 44 predicted proteins | sample LowCovwburrow_MG_FD_204930 | JGI IMG/M metagenome (GOLD analysis project Ga0316189, IMG submission 204930) | Coastal sediment microbial communities from Maine, United States - Lowes Cove worm burrow | ecosystem: Environmental > Aquatic > Marine > Coastal > Sediment | place: USA: Maine... | reverse complement strand
ATTCACCGACCAAGGCGAATCGCATCAACATCGGCAAAAGTGCGGCGACCTGGCTTTGGGTCAGACACGCCTGAGGGCCCTCGGTGCCGAGCCATATCATATGTTCGTCGCCATTCATCAACGGTGATGTGATCATAAATCGATCACCATACGCATCAAGAAACTCGTACCCTCTTTCAGTTTTCTTCATGGTTTTCTCCGGTCATGTGGCCGGGGTGATTTTGACCTCGAGCTTTCCCCTGTTGCCAAGACAAGCATACTACGGCACCTCGATTAACCGGCATCGTGTTCGCGTAGATTTCATACCAACCAGAATCTTTAACTGACCTTGAGTCGGTCATTGCCCATAGGACATACTCACACTCGGCCCGGATTACTTCATTGGCGGAGTCATCGTCGAATTCCAGGATTTCTTCTCTGCCTGGGGCTTTGCCATCAGTATCCACACTGCCGGTATCGAATTCGAAGAGGACGTACACGCGGAATCGTCTCACGGCGTCACCTCGATCACGTCGCCAACCAGGGTCGTACATGAGCCTTGCTGCCCATTAACCGCAACGTAGGACCCAGCACCGTCGTCAACTTGCAGCCCATATCCGAGGCACGGCAGCCAATCAGCGCGGAAATAGTACATCTGACTGAGCGTACCCAGAAAGGCCACCTTGACCGTGAGTGTCCTAGTCTCGCCCGGTTCCAGCGCGAAGCCGACGTTGATGAAAACCGGGTAACAGTAATCACCGCTCCCAGCGTCAAATTGATCTGGGTTCTCTCGGTGGAACGATTCGACCAGCGGGCGTCGGTCGGCCACCATGGTATCGCCCTCGTACAGGCGCACCGCGTCAGTAAGGGTGCTAGACGGTATATCGCCCCATTCTGAATCCCATTGCGGCACCGTGTTGGCGTACATCCTGATCATTGCCGACTCGACCGAGCCGTATTTGGTCGCTTCGAGCCGCAGCACAAACACCACAGCCTCTGTGCCGCGCATCGCGTCCGGGTATGGTATCGGCTCAACGGTGGCTGTCATGTCGGCCTGTGTCCAGGTCATCTCGGCCAAGACCACCTCGCCATCGGCGCGCAGCTGGACATAGTTCGGCGGGGCATCGAGCCACCCAAACAAGTGCTCAGCCTGTACCCAATATTCGCCGAGCGGCAGCCGGTCCGCCACCTGATCACCAACCCCGGTTGCGTATATCGCTCCGGATGGCGACACCAGTACCCGGTACGCGCCCTGGTCTGGAGTGACATCAACCAGGATCGCGCCGCGCTGGGTGCCAGTGGCCGGGCAATCACAATCCCCTTGGCCCTGACACTCCGCATCACCTGGTAGTGGCGGCGGTGGCTGGGATGAGATGCATTGACACCGGTGGTCGACATCGCAAATAGCAACGGTCGGACACGCGCAGTCGTCAGCGGTCTGGCACTCCGGCTTGTCTCGGTACCACTGCGAGCGGGCGCAACCGATCAGCGATGTCACCGCGGCGATGAGCAGGGCTTTGTTTTCGTTCATTTCTGTCTCACCCGTGTATGCCAGGATGCCTCCACGGCCGCCATCGTGTTGCCGAACACACGAGGATCACCGACATCGTCAAAAAGCACCGGGACAAACGCCCGAAACTGGCGCAGTAAATTACACGCCGCGTCTTGCATCTGCGGATGCGCCGGTTTCGCCGCGCGCAGGGTGAAGAAATGCCGCCATTCGCGCGCGTTGGCGGTCATAACTACCTCAGTTTTCAGGTCGAGAGGTAGCAACCCACGAGCCATCTGAGGCGACCATTCAAGGGTTAACGCCGAGAGATATGCGTTTTCTCTGCCCTCTGCGTGCATGAGCCAAAATTCCTCGTCTAGCGAACCTGGCTCAAGGTGCCATGGCCTGATGAGCTGGACTCCGCCGCTATAGTTGCAGTATCGCGTGGATTCCTGAGAGTAGCTTGCTAGGCGGTGTCTCACGATCTCATGGCTGATGCCGCGTGGAACGATGAAGCGCACCGTTATACTCACGTGCTCGAGTACGCTGTGGTGGCCTTTCTTGATAAGCCTATCCACGAAATTCAACGCCGAATCATTGGTGATGCGGTCCTCGGACTTGTAGCAGGTGCGCCCGGCTCGCTCAATTCGCTTGAGCATTTCGAACCCGACTTCCTTAGTCTGCTCTGGTGGATCCTCTATCTGGACACTGATTGGTACGATTTCCATTTACTTTCCCTCGTGTTAGAATGAATCGAGTCTGACACCGCGCTAGAAATTTTTCGGTAGCCTCGTTGTTTTCATATGGCCCACCAAAATCTTTCCGTTAGTTCTTTGTTCATTGCCACAAACCTATCAAGTACATCTTTGCCATCACATGGCGCGCAGGTGACGAAATTAATCACACCTCGACCGCCGCTATAGACCCACCGCCATACATCTCCGACTTTGAATCGATGACCACACAAGTAGCATCGATGCGACCGCTTTCTTCCACCCCATTCAGTCTCAATGTCCTCCACTGTTGTTGTTCGTGGTCTCTGGTTCATGAAACCTTTTATTTCAGCACTGTCGCGATTGTCTGCCCAAAACCACTTAGCCATCTATGCCCTCCATTAGCCGTATCATGTACGGTCGTTTCGATTCGTCGAGCGTGAGCCCCGGCACCTTACCTTCTCGTATCCATCTCGGAAACGATGCTCTGGCCGTTTGCGGGCTTGCGTAATGGTGCTGGACTTGAGACATCAGCGCCTTTATCGTCATTGGGCCGTCTGCCCGTATCAGCTCCAACGCCTTGCGGCACGTGGCTTTAAACGGGGTCCAGTAGATACCGCTCGCGTTACCGGCCTTGGCGAATGTCTTATGCTCATTACATAGCCCGTCAATCAGCGCCTTTGCTTCGTTGCGCCGATTCATCCGTGGCGACCGGCGTTCGGCTGCACCGTGCGTCGCCACAGTTATCAACCCGATGCCGTAATAGCGCAAGACTTCATACACGATGCTTACCCGGTGCTTTGACGTGGGAACCGCCACTGACACGAAATGCGCACACCCCTTCCTGTTCGCCGCTTGCTCAATCAGGCCGAATGTCATCGACCTTTTGACCTCGACAATCCACACCACCGGTCCCCTGACTGCGACGATATCAGCGACACCACCCTTGCACTTAACCTCCTGATAGACGTCCCATTGGTCCGCCGTGAGCCACGCGACAACCTTCGCCGCCAGTTCTTCCTCGGTTGCCATCAGTTATCCATTCCCGTAGGTTTTCCGATGCGACCAAGCCGGATCGATTCGGCGTCTCTTTTTCGATTTAATCGTTCGCAATAGTCTGATCGTCCTCTGCGTATCAAGATCAAAGCATCGCTTGCAGTAGTCCGGCGCAGCCCATGGCGATACGAAGCAGCCACATTCGACACAGCGCTGATTCAATTCGAACCCCTCCGGCGTTCCTCGCCCAGCAAACGGCGCCAGTTAATCATCGTGGCCTCGGCCATGGTGCCGGCGTAGGCGCCGGTGTCGATAAGCATGTAGGCCTCGTAGCGATGGCGCACACCGAAAATCAAGCGCGCGTCATTATCGGCAACGGCGCAATACACCTCGAGCGGCGTGCCCCACCCCTGATTCCAGGGGATCGAACACGAGTCGACCATGGGACCGAGATCACGTTTCAGGCCGCTCCCAGCTGCTACATCGGCCGCCGCGGAGAGAAGCTTGCGCATGAGACTATTCAGGCTCATCTGGTTTTCCTTTGGTTACTCGTCCGGTGCCGCCGCAGTGCTTACAAATCTCGGATTGCGCGCAGCGTGGATGCCGCCAATCAGCGTCTTTCCTGAGCATCCGCAAAGAGAATTCGATATCGGACTCTATACCCATTTCAGACACTCCTCAAGCCACTGTTCCACCGGAATCTTGGCCAAGTTGACGACCGGTATCCTATAAGCCCGAGCCACACGAATGCCTTGCGACGTGCCGCCGTAGTGCTCGTTTTTTGTCCAGCACGCGACGAAATTTACCGGGCTATCTAGCTCACGGCCGAGAACGATTTGGGTATTACGACCGTGGCAACGCCTTGCGTGCCGGCTGCAATGATGCCACCCCGGATGGTGCTTAGCGGCTTCCTCGCGGGCCTTCTCGGTGGTATCCCACGGGAGCATGATCTCTTTCATGGTCGCGGTATCGAGCATCACGAGATTGTTTTTAGCTCGTCGAACGACGTCATCAGCACCTTGCTCAAACGCCTTATCGGCGCCTTTCTTCGCGCCGCCGGAGCGCAGGACGAGACCATTAATACACAGCATCTTCGCCAAGTCTTTGATGGCCTGGAAGACATTAGGCGGCATTTCACGCGAGCCTATACCGGCGTAGTGGATCACTTAAACCCCCTGCAACACTGGCCGCAACACCGATCCGCTTCTTTGTGGCGCTCCCAGCTCTGGCGAAAAGATTCCACCGTGCTTACTGTGAGCAGCACTACGTACATCACTAGATTTGATGGTTCGCCTGGTTTTTTTTGCATTTACTGGTCCACTCGCTCTCAGTATCTTTCCGGCCAAGTAGCTCGAGCGGATGTCTTGCCCACTATGTCCCGTGCACGTCGCATGAAGTGGCGTCACACACGTTACGCACCGTGCCGCAACGGTCACACCAGTCCATGGACCCGTGGCACTTACCACTCCCCGGACACGCCTCACGTGCACTTTCCGTAGCCTCAAGCCTGATGCTCTCGACACGAGCCGACAAGTCTGGACCGAGGCGGTGCAGTCCATCACAATGATTTGGACCATCGCCCTCAACCACGTCCGCTATTTCGCAAACCAAAGCGCGCAGTCTGGCATTTTCCCTTTCCATAATCTCGAGCCGCACCAAGCCAGACTCGTACAGACTCTGATGCGCCCTGCTTTCTCCGGTGCAGTTTTGGCATCGTGGGTCGTCGTCGGATGGTTGGCTCATCTAGTTCTCCGACCTTGATCGGTTTACGTACTCGGAATCGCCTGAATTCAGGCAGCGCCGCGCATGACGCACAAAGGCGCCATTTTCCGTTGGCCCCCACAACGAGTGTCGCCGGCGTTGTTCTATAGTGTTCGTCGTTACTGTTAGCGGTGCGGCTTTCCTCCGGACACCACTCGCAACCATCGAAGACACTGGCCTCCCACAACCTCAGTTCGTACTTCATTCCATCTCCGCAAGCGCCGATAGACTCACCCAGAAACCACAGCCGTGGCACTTGCGCCGCGGTGGTGTGGCTTCTGCCGGAGTATCAACATCGATTAGCTTTGACGCGCACCATGGGCATGTGTGATCATCTGGCGAGATCGCCCTTAGTAGTTTTCCCGCCCATCGGTCCACTTGCGCCTCGCTATAAAGGACGGTCTTTGCTGCGAGCATGGCATTGTTTTCTAGCTCGGCCACGCGGGCAACCAGCGCAGTTATCACGGCTGCGCCCTCACGCAACATATGAGCTGCTACTGGCTGGTCGATCTTGTCAAAAGTTGCGGCGTAGTCTCGCATCATCTCGATCAATGTCTGTGCTCTGATCATTGTCTTCCCCTCCCAAGTAACTACCACGGTACGCGGTTATTTGCAATGCGGTATTACGCGCTAGGTGTCATTTGCAGTTTTGCGCATCTTTGCTTTTCCAGGGGCCAGGTTTTTTCCGGTCGCATCTTCCTTCATCTTCATCAGCTTCTCGGCGGCTTCATACATGTAGCCACCGTGCTCTCTCGGTGGAGACTTCTGGATTATACAAAATATACAACCGAACACGGGTTTCTCGTGAAACATTCTGCAGTGTGACCGTTCCCGGCGCCACTCGCATAGCTCCCGTACGCATTGTAGTTTTCCCGCCCATCGGTCCACCCTGGCCCTGGCGATAACAATTCTGGCCGCAAGTCCGTTTTCGTCTCGCTCGATCAAAACACCACCTCTTTGCCGCCGAACCTGATCGACTGCACCTTGACAGGACCGCCGTCACCGCCGGCGATACGAGTAACAAGCATCCCAAGGTGGGTCGCAACGAGCTTCAAGGCGTCCACTTTTGGCCAGACCCTGAACTTGGCCTGAGTTTTGATTGGCTCTCCATCACGGTCGTAGTGGGTGGTGAACTCGACGGACGACACCGCCCGGCTGATTCCTTCCGGGGCGCCCTCGACAACCGTCACCGAGCCGGTGAGCGGGTCAAACGTGAAATGGTTGAGCACGTCCGAGAACGCCACCAACCCGAGCTCGGCCAGGACGTCATCAGCGGAAATCCCTTTTCTTTCAGCTCTTTCGTCCCGCAATCGCTGTAACTCAGCGGCAACCTTAGGGTTTTTCAATAACGTGCAACCCTGTGAATATGCTGACGTTTCTGAGTATCCGGCTTTTATCGCCGCATGGGTCGCATTCGGATCGATCATAAATTCTTGGACAAATCTGGCCTGTTTTTGGGTCAGGCCCCGGTTTTGTTGTTTTTGTCCTAATTTTTTCGCCATAATCCTAGAATATATCAGCGATTTTTTGCCAACAAGTCCGCGCGAGATAATAGCGATTTTTCCGTTGCGACTCGGTGGAGTAAATCCACCAGCTCACCGATATTTTTCATCTCGATAAGGTCTGAGCGCGGCACTGTGATTTTCAAATCACGCATGGAACACGAAACCACCTCGACGATATCGAGACTGTTGGCGCCGAGGTTCTTCATGGATTTTTCGGCGGTAATGTCGTCTTTGTTGATGTCCTCCAGGTTGTCCAGGACATTCTTTTTTACCACCTCTATGACTTCATCTTTGGTGATCATTTTCAACTCCACCGCTTTTTTCCTCACCTCAATCATGGCATCACCATATCCCCACAGGTCCCCACCGCAGTACGAGTCTGGCCAGGGCCCTAATAGCTCGAGCGGCAAATCCATTCGTCGGCCCATGATATAATCGCGAAGCTCAATCACTAAGTTGCGGAGCGTGCCGCCCTCGGTGAAATCGCGCCAATGATACCGGTAATGCGTGTAGATTCGTGAATTCGTGTATTTATCGACGAACCACACGCGGCCACGGTGGTCGAGTTCGAATCGCGACACACGCCCATTGTGATGAAAAAACCGTCTACCGTGCGACGCAATGACGTCGATCAACTGGTTGGCGATAACGAGGCGTTCCTGTCGGGTCTTAGTCATCAGGTCCAAACCATTCTGGCCACAAATGGCCGCCGGCATCTTCGTCCCACAGCACGGCCCATCCACACGGGCACCGTATCGATTGCAGCTCGCAGATTCGGTACTCGGTGCCGCAGTTCGGGCAGATCTCAGTAAACAGGCTCCATCGCGGTTTTTCGTTCATGCAATCCTCCGTGTCTTGAGCCCATAACCAGCTGGCTATATCTCCCTGTTTTTTACCCCGATCAGTTTCAATATCCCGATCGCGGCGATTTTTTGCGGCTTGATCGAGTAGACCACATCTTCCGTCACACGCCAAAGCCACGATCTTGCCGAACCACACCCCAGTACGCACATAACCACTCATGACTTCATCCCTTTCTTGTTACTGATAACGGCTGTGACTGCACCTGAAAACTCAATCACGGTACCGGAAAACACTCCATACACGGAGCCTTGTTTCGGGAGGTAAGTGCTTTAAAATCGCCGACCGGACACGCTTTATGATAACTGAACGATAAAACGGGATCAGCGCTGTCCACCACCTGAATTCAACGCGCATCCTTAATTCGCCGCGCTCATAACAGCAAAGCACTTTTATGATAGCTTCCGACTGCAGACGGGCAGTTATTTTGTAGAGCTCCTCTGCCCCGATGTCTGATTGAGCACAATATATTACCGATTGGCGCACGCATTCATTTACAATAAGTTGCTCTAGTCGTTCATCCATCGCTCGTCCCATCCTGTTACTAGTAACAACTGACTATACCACCAAGCCTCTCCTGTGCGCCTCGACGCCGCATTTCATCACATTGTAGCAGTGCCGGCGATCCGTGGCGCTATGCCACGGTCTGAATTTGCAACCGCAGATAATGCAGATCCGTTCCGGGAGCTGGATCACGTCACGCGCCGAGCCGGCCAATGACGGCTTACAGTCCGTGGTGACCGGAGCGCAGTTAATGATACCGCGCGCCCATTTCATCACAGTCTTCAAGTCTGAGGATATCTCCCTGTTTTTTACCCCGATCAGTTTCAATATCCCGATCGCGGCGATTTTTTGCGGCTTGATCGAGTAGACCAAGCCTATACCAAGCAAGTCATCGCTGACTATTTTGGCCTGCGCTATCTCAGTCGCTATTCTTCTGGTTGTGATCGGCCAATTTTTGAGACCGGCGTCCTGGTGTCGTAGGTCGCCAACAATCACGTGCTTGCCGATTTTGTCAGCCAGTGCCATTATCAGCCCACTGGATTTTGCGGCGAATTCATGCAGCGGGGTGTTCCCCCAGCATCTAGCCAGGATGATACGAGATTCAACCTCTTTGACTTCAGTCGGCATCTTTGAGCTTCTCCAAATCAGTCACAGATACGTGCAGTCTTTGCAGAGGAGTGACAGTTTTCACATCCCATAGCCTGTATCGGCCACCGAGCTCCTTAAGCTTCGCGTCAGCCAACACCTCATTGGCGAACACCGCCGCGTCCCGAACGCATTTGGTGTGTTCACCGTTTTTACCCAGCCACAAAGCACACTTATCGGCGCGTGCTACGTTGTACTGTATCCAGTAATGCGCCATCGTAACCTCCCTACGGTGTTGGCTTCCCCACGTCTACGGACTGGCGGGCACGCTCTTGTTCCTTCCACGCGTACCCAATGTCGAAATGCAGCACCGGCCCATCACAGGGGAGCATCGGTAGATCCTCGGCGCGCATCTTGAGCACCAAACCATGCCTGCCAATAGGAGTCGCCCTGGGTGCTAGGCCGGTGGGGTCTCCAGTGAGCTCCCGCACAGGCCATGTGATCTTGAGGAAGTAGTACTCTCCCTGGTGACCCAGGGGTTGCAGGGTAGGCTCCTCGATGAGCTTGGTCATATATCACCTCGTGGTTTTGGTTTCCAGGCATGCCTAACACCGTCCAAGGTTTGGCACTTACCTATGCTGTGCTTGATCGTAAACCTGACGCCGTATTCTGCGCAGTCGTCACGTATTTTTCTCACCCAGCCCAAATCACACGGGCGCCTATTCGGCCCTGTCTCGGCGCCAACAATCACCCACCTCACAAGCTCCTCTGACAGGTACGGGCGCAAATTAACCGGTCCAAGTAGCGGTTCGAGCGACACGAACCGGTTCGTAACGAGGTCGATTGTATCGGCCAGGGCACGTATGCGCCATAGGTAGCTCCTGGCTTCCACAGACACGCCCCACCACACATGTGGCCATACAGCTTGCAAGCTCAGCGGACCGATGCGGTGATCCCTTAAGATCTCGGCCATCCGTTCGGGTCGCTTAGTGAGCACCTGGTAACAATGGTGATCGTTTGCGTACATCTCCCTGAGGATGAGATCAAACGTTGTTGCATCCACATCCGGGTGGAATAAATCGGACATCGAGTTCACGAAAACAGATCTTGGTTTACGCCATTTGCCGAGCTTCAGGAATGCCTTTTCGGCGAACATAACTTGCCCGGTCCAGCGAATACCTCCTTCCGGGCAGTACCTGGTCAAGCCTTGGTATGGCAATTTGTGCCCAGAGAACCTATGTGCGATGCGGAGAGCGTAACAGTTGTCACACCCTGGGCTGATCTGCGAACACCCGCGGATTGGGTTCCAGGTCTCGTCCGTCCACTCAATCTCTGTCATTTCACCACCCAGACTTTGTTTGCTCTGTGAACTTACAATGCCTCGGCGCGGGCGCCCGTGAAGGGGAGGAGTAAACCAAGGCGCCCGCACCAAGACAAGGTTATCATCCGCGGCGACCGCAATGGACGCACTTGTTGGACGGAGCACGTACCTCTCTGGGGTTGATTGAGTACTTGATGATTTTGTCCCAGATCGTCCTGGACGGCGTACCGAGCGCCCTGGCGGCGCCGGCCACATTCCCATCTTCATCCCAGATCGCGGACTCGATTATCGAGCGCTCGACACGTTCAACTTTTTCTTTCAACGTCAACGTCATGTCACCTTTATATTGCGGTTTGTCGCGTACGTCAATCACCGCGTGTGGTTTTTTTTGCATACGCGGGTTTTCGCTTGCTCAAGTCTCGGTAACGCGGTATATTGCATAGTAGACGACAACAACAAGGGGAAAACGATGACGACAGACATGATCAGCAACTTGTATCAGCCAATCAAACTCTTTGAAACCGTCGGTGGTCAGGTCGTCGTGACACGCGGCACGAGGGTCTACCCAATCAGGAAAAACAGAGGTGAGTACGCAACAACGTTCGCGGTGTTCTGCGAAATCCTTATCGGAGACGCCCCTGGGAACCCCACCCCTGACCCATACAGGGATGTGGCCGACATCATCGCCGAGAAATACGTCCACGTGGCGACGTTCCACACGGATGAATTCGAACTCGAAATCATCGGCATCCCGGCAGCTGCCGGAGCCGAGTTCATCGGCAACGGGGCCCAGTACGATATCCGTGGCCTTGAAGCCGCGCTGACCACGAAATACCGGGTGGTTGGTGACCACGAGTACACCATGTACCGCGACGTGCGCGAGGCCGGACGTATTGCCAAGGCAAGATCTCGGCGTTGCCGGCATGACGGTGAGTGGAACAATACACACGTGGTTGCCTGTAACGACCTTGGGGACGAGCGTCAGTTAACAACGTCCGAAACAGAGAAGCTTGCCCAATGGGGTAAACCTATCGTGCAACAGGTCTGGGATTATGAACGCGCAGATCTGCATAACAGCCGGCTAACCCGCTGAAGAGCGCCGGCCGAAACGCCCGAAAGGGCGTCCGGGTAAAAGGAGAAGGCATGGACGACAAAGTCAAATGGGTGGCCACGCACGTAATTATTTGCGCAAGCGACTACCTGGCCACACGTGTGCCGGTTATGCTTCACGCGGGCATGCTCTTCACCAACCATCAATGGGGTCTTGGCGCGCACTCGAAATGGAGACTCGCCAACGGGCGCCTGGTATGGGGCGACGGCACCGAATATCCAACTCGCAATAATTATTATCTAATCAAGCTCGGATAGAACTTTGTTCGAGACTCGCATAAAAGGAGCACAGCATCATGAACGAATTGGGCGATCTGAAGGATGCCTTGTTGGCCGTCACCGAGGAACTCGAGACAGTAAATGGGTTCGCAGCAATCGTCGAACACGCCGCAAAGCATGTCGATGGCTCAATCCACGGACGCGATCAACTGGTAACACTGATCAGTAAGCATCAACTCGCCGCATTGAAATTTTGCGAATTGGCGGCAGACTTTTTGGTCAAAGCCAATAAGACATCGGATGCGTTGCGGCCAGCGAACGAAGACATGCCATATAAAGGAGAAGTAGATGAAATCTGACATCATATGCCCATTCTGCAACCACGCTGACTGTTGGCCTACCAGGCACGGCGGAACGTATGGCGAAGAGCATGGCAGAAAGTATTGGGCCGTGCACTGCGCGAGCTGCGGCGCAGAGGGCCCACATGCAAACTCGCCAGGGTCAGCCACCCAGGCCTGGAATCAGGCCGGCGGGTCGTACTTCGACGACGTGGTGACGTGGCACCGGCGCGTTGGACACCCGGTGCGGGCGCACACCAGAGAGTCGACGGTTGACCCGGGCATAAAGCTTGCGTGGAACCTAATAGATGAGGAGTATACCGAGCTCTTGCTTGCGGTATTGGATGTATCTATCGTACACACCGAGGTGGCGGATGGGATAGCCGATCTTGTTTGGGTACTGTGCGGTCTGGCGGCTCGTCTCGGGATCAACATGAACGCGGTCTGGGATGAGGTGCGCAGGAGCAACTTCGAAAAGACCGGCGATGACCGTCGCGGTGATGGCAAGATCTTGAAGCCGGAAGGATGGCGGCCACCGGATATCGCGGCGGCGCTGAAGGTGCCGATCACTGAAAAGTAAGCCGACCGAAAATCTCGGGTAGAGACTTTGTTCGCTTCTCGAACATATCAACCCCACACCAGTCCAGAAAAAAATCACCTCCATGCGTTTTTCCTGTTGACTTATCCCCAGGATTTGCTATTATATAATCATGAAGGGGACAACAAACATGAACACGAAAACAAACGACATCGGAAACAGCAAGCTCTTCGCCGCAGCGGTCAAAGCCAGCGCAGCCCGCAACATGACCAACGGCCGCAAAGCTCTCGTCATCGACATCCACAGCGACATCGGCTCGATGCTGAACATGGACCTCGCTAGCTTCAAGGCCGCCTTGGTTGTTGCGAACGCAGCCGGGACGGTCGAAGTTGCCCGCCTCGACATGCCCCGCGGAATCGGCGGCCGGGACCAGACCGACAAAATGATCGCCTCCGAAATCAACCACATGGGAGCCACTCTCCACTGTGTCTACGGCCGCTAGGCCCTAGGGGGCTCCGGCCCCCACCACATGGATGTTTCGTTCGTAGAACGAACAAAGCTTAGCTCGGGGGAACCATGTATCGTGTATGCGTATTCAACACGCTGTCTGGCCAGGTCGTCATGTCGCGGATGCTTCTGTCTTCGGACCAGTATGTCCGCGTGTTGGCGAGACTGATCGGCGACACGCCGGTCCACGTGCAAGTGCACGTGGTTAGATATTAGTGTGTTCGGAGAACGAACAAAGTCTTGACCGAAGGAAACGACAAATGGAAACAATCACGAAAAGAATGACCATGGTAGAATACCGCGGCTGGCTCCAGTTGCATGGTATCCGTCCGGATGACGACGGCACGAGAGCGCTGATAAGAGAAAACGGAAAAGCCGCTACCGTGGACGTCATCATCGAGATCGCAGCCGAGCGAGGCGTAGAACTACCGCGCAAGAGCGTGCAGCACTACGTGCGGGCCCAGGCTAATAAGACCACATAACCTGTGTGTTCGGAGAACGAACAAAGTCTTGACCGAAAAGGAAACGACATGACCATCCGTTATCAAATCGCGTATCAGCTGGGGGGAAGTGGATCGCAACACCGGAAATTGACCGCAGCAGTGCGCGCCGCCAGCGCAGCCGCAACAAGATGCCGTAGAAGCGGCGATCACCAAGGTATCCGTATTGTCGCGCTGGAGAAGCACGAGACACGGTCCGGCGGCTGGGAATGGTGTGAGCGCGAGCTCAGCCGTGAAGAATACAACATCGTCAGAGAGTACCACCCGATGGCGGATTTGCTTTAGAGTTGCCGGCTAACCCGTTGATAAGCGCCGGCCGAAACGCCCGAAAGGGCGTCCGGGTAAAACGAAAGGAAAACTACATGACAACCAACAAAGAAAAGCTCGTCGCATCAATCCTCAGACTCGAGGACAGAGACTACGCCGCGCCCTGCAGCGGATGGAACCAACGAGTCTACCTTGATCCAGAGACGTCGGAAGTTTATCTGTACCAGGATGTGGGTAACTCGTACCCCTCCCGTGTATTCCGTGAAATCGACCAACTCGTCTGCGTTGTCCCCGATAACGCCATCTCGGACACTTTGGTCAGCGCCCTGATGGATGCTCTGGATAAACTGATCATGGTACTCGACAACTTCGCTGGGGCCGAGTGGGACGGTAGTAATTTCATCGGGACGTGGCGAGACGGCGATTATGTAGACCATGTCCTCGCCAATCTCGACCTGGACATCCACACCGACTGAGATAATGCAGCTTGACGTCATTGAGCATGTGCAAGATTGGAGTGAGTCATGAAAATCCACCCAAGGGAAGCCATCGTCGACAGGGCGGAAACAGAGTTGCGTAACGCAGTGCGCAAATGCACGTATGAACTCACATCAGCGGAGAGGATTAGCGTCATCGCTAGGGTGTTATCTGATAAAATCATGGCAACAGTGAAGTATCAAATCCGGATAGAACGACACGGCAGCCCACACAAGCCGGGCGGGTTGGTATAATGGGGCGCCCCAAAATCCTAACAGGGGCCCGGACGACCAGTGTGCAGCTGGAATCGTCGCTGTTCGATCTGGTCTCCAGGTGGCAAATGTACCATAACTGTTCCATGGGCGCTGCGATACGGCTGATGATCGCGAGTTGCCCGATGGTGCCCGGGAAGCGCAGTGCACAGGACGAGTACCGTGCGGCTATCATCGCCTTGGACCGTGAGCTTGGGCAGCTTATTGACAAGCTAGGCCGGTGCAAAGATGCACGAGAGTGCATCAGGATCGGCCTTGAGATCAGCTGCCTCGAGCACGCAAAAGAGTTTTTGATCCACCACTCCATGTGATCGTTCGGAGAACAAACAAGTCCTGACCGAAAAAAAAAGGAAAAACAATGACGACCACACCCGACACAGTACCAGCAAGTTCGGTGGATCTTTTACTCGCCTGTGCGAGCTCGGCAGAGATACCGGATACCGAGATCAATACCACCGGTGAGGCCGCAATGGTAGGCAATGCCGTACACGAGTCATCACAAGCCTGTCTCACCAACCATGGGACTAACCCGACAGAGGCATCGATCGCAGCTGCTATCAAGTGGGATGTTCGGGCAGACGAGGTAGAGCGCCTGACTTTGCTTACTCTGCAGGGGATAGAGTCGATCAACGAACCGATCACCGCGCCAACAATTGAACGCGTCATACCATCATCAAGGTTCCGTACCCGTGTTGATCTTCTCGACGTGCATTATTCCACGGTAGAGCCAAGGCCGCCGGAAGCACTGAATAGGGTCATGGTTGCTGCGGCGGCACGCGAGAGAGCACCGGCGGCAGTTCTGAGCAGAATCACGATAGTCGACATCAAAACCGGGCGTGATGTAAAATACACCAAGCCAGGCCAGATGCTTACCTATGCCGCGGCGGCACGCGAACATTTCGGTATGCCGTCATCCGGGTACATCTACACCGGTGAGGTTTGGTCCAGGGACGGTACCGTAATCGAGCGCAGGATCACGTCAGAAAGGATTGATGGATTCTTGGAACGCGTCGATAGGCAACTGCGGTATTCCGGCAGATACCATACACCAGGATCCCATTGCGGCTACTGCAGGCGCATACACGAGTGTGACGCCCGTGCCAAGCACATCAGATCCGCGTGCGAGATGTTTATAAGAACAGACCCAACACAAATCGATCACGACAAGATCGGTGCGTACTGGGATACGCGCGAAGAACTCAGAAAGGCGCTTGATGTCTTCGATGAGATGATTGGAGTCCAACTAACCGACGGGCCGATAACGATAGCCCCGGGGCGCAGACTTGAACTTGTCCCCGTAGCAAAAAAGACGATCAACCCACGGGCCGCAGTGCCAATTATGAAGGCCTTCGGTTTCAGCCTGGATGAAGTCTACAGCGCGCTGAGTCTGCGCCAGGAGGCAATGCTGAAAATCGCTGCAAACAAAAACACCAACTCTACCAAAAAAGCGACCCGGGCCAAGATGCTGTCAGAGCTTGATGACGCCGGCGCGATCTCGGTCTCGACGTACCTAAAACGTACCGAGATCAAAGACTGATCTTCGCAATTGTGCAAAGCTGCAAATGACACCTAGCGCAAATTATTGCGTTGCGGTTTCCCGCATGCACTGATAAAGGTAAAGCGATGAAACCACTCGATCGAAAAGGACGCGAGCACTTGTTGTGCCTTGGACGCCTGTCGTCAAATGGCCTACCCTCGCGCGAACGGCGCGCGGTTTTGTGGGCCAAACGGCGGATTGAAAACTATGAGCGCGAACGTGCGACACGGTCAACACCAGGATCATCGTTCAAACTTGGTTGGTGGGCCGCTATACATGGGTTGCGCGATTATGCGGAGAACATAAAACGTGATACCTGTTCGCCGACCAGTTGTAGAGCGGCACTGGAGTACGCCACTGTTATGATGGCAGTGGAAATCCTGGAAAGCATTTGGAAAACCAGAGCGGCCCGTGAACAACACCACGGGAGTGGAGTCCTAAAATGACTGAAAACTCAATCACAAAACCAGAAAACAGAATCAAAATCCTGTCAAATTTCCTTCATGGTCGCAAAGAAGATATCTCAAAAGTGCTGCCTCCGGGCGTGTCTGCTGAGCGCGTGATCAAAACCACGATGCTGGCGGCGTTTGACAACCCAGACATCGGCAACAAATGCACACCTGGTAGTATATACCGTAGTGTCTTGCAGGCTTGCTTGATGGGGTTGGCTATCGGGAACGGGTACAGCGAGGGGTACCTGGTTCCGTATAAGGTCTGGAAAAAAGGACAGGGAGGTAAACCGCAACTGTCGCATACCGAGTGCACGTTCAGGGCATCCTATATTGGATGGGCAAAGGTCGCGAAACGAAGCGATGATATAGATGTCATAAGGGCATCGGTCGTTTACGCACAGGATGAATTCGACTTTAGCGAGCAACCACCGTTATTGCTCCACAGGCCGCTACGTACCGGAGATCGCGGCGAAGTCGTTGGAGCCGTGGCAGCTGCATATAAGCTGTGCCGGCTTGATAACGGGAGAACCGCGCACGACCTTTACGATTTTACCTTTGTCGACGCCGGTGATCTCCAGAAAGCACGAGAGCTTGCCGACAAACACAAAGCATCACCGGCCTGGAGTGGTTGGACCGACGAGATGCGCAAAAAGGTGGCCATACGCCGCCTGTGTAAAATGCTGCCGCGTAATGAGCAACTGGACCGCCTGATAAGGATAGAAGGCAACGCTGATGACAACCAGGTTGCTGCCGATCCAGACGTGGCTGGTGACATGGACATGATCACCGCTGATGCTCGTTTCGATGCCCCGGTCCCTGGCGACACCGTTACAACGTTCACTAATAAACGCGAGCCTCCCCCGGCAATCCCTGACAAAACTGCATCTCTGGCAAAGCTCCCCAAAGCACGGCTCCTGGAGCTAGCCGCCAGGCATGGGGTTGATCCAGCGGGGAACAAAACTGTGGTGGCCCAACGCATAATCGACAAACAACAAGGCGACCAGGAACGCCGTGTTGCCCCTGCCACGATCCAGGAACAGATCGATGCCGATTACGAGCAACGCCGGGCCGAATCAGAGACAATAGAGAGCCGGGGACCAGAGACCCACGATGACCGGCGCACACCGGAGACATCCGCCGCGGCGCCCAAAGGTCAGTACGACCATGAAGCACAGCGGGTCATCAATCCATCTACGGGTGAATCCCTCGAGACAACCGACGAAAGGAGGACAGCCACGGAGACACAACAACAAATAGGGCAAGGTGACGCCCAAGGCGGAAAATGGGGCGAGCTTTTGGGTGAACAATGACAGCACCGAGACATCTCACCGACAAGGGCCGCGAAATAATAGCCGATGGGTACGTACAGCTGCTGCGTGAAGGTGAGGCATGCGGCGCAATCCGGGAATTTCACAAAGGCTGGGGCATTAGCTACAAAAGCATGATGACCATAGTCCTCAAATTTTACACACGAAAACAGCTCAACGAAATTCGGACGGACAATGCCCGCGTACAGCGTCTTGGCCTTTATGCTACGAAATCACGAAGCGGGTACATTTTGCACCACAATGAGCCAATACTGGGGCGTCCATGTTATCGCTTGGCTCGGGACGCCATAAAATACGCATAAATCAACACTCAGACCATTTAACGGAAAGGAAAACCATGCACCTTATCTACATCGCCGGCCCGTATCGGGCGCACAACCAGTTCAACGTCAAGACCAACATCCACCGCGCAGAGCTCGCCGGGGCAACGTTGCTACAATACCAGGATCTCTGCCCGATAATCCCACACGCAATGTTCGCGCACTGGGAAGGACTTCGGGGTGAAGCGTTTTTTCTTGCCGCGACGCTCGAGATAATGCGCCGCTGTGATGCCGTCTACTTGGTCCCGAGCGATTGGAAGAAATCAGAAGGCACTGTCGGCGAGGTCAACGAAGCAAACAGGTTGGGGATACCGGTGTTGTACGATCAGCTCCATTTAGCTGCCTGGGTTGAGGCCGGGTGCCCGAAACACGGGATCCCACTACCAGCCCGTGGTGTGGCTGATGGCCTGGCGCCAGAACACGGTGTCCCGGTGCTGCGGCCTTGAAAAGGCGGCCAGAGTCTCCTCACATGGCGCTAATCAATGCGCTGCCGCCACGATGACCATACCACGCGCGTAGCGCTGTGGTCAAAAACAGCCTTAATCAGAATCCGTCCGCTCGAGTAGAGCCTTACCGAAGACATCAAGTTCCGCCCAAGATCTGGGCGACATTTCGTGTCGCGGCATTGGCTTTTAAAAAGTGCAGTGTTTTCGCCCTCGTTTGCGGTGGAAAAAATTAACACGGTCAAATGCCTGTCTTAATCAGGAAACGTCTGCTCGAGTAGAATCGTAATTGACATATGACATATGATGACATACGGTGTCTAATCATGACAAAAATCCTGTTTTCCTATCGGGAACTCACCGAAAGATGGGGCATCAGCTACAGGACCTTGTGCCGGTTGGCCGCAAACGGTGAAATCAAAACCACCAAAATAGGTCGTAGCGTGCGCGTCCATATTGATGAAGTCGAGCAATTCGAGCTCAAACGCAAGGTCAAATGGAATGGCTAAGCTTGACGGTGGGTTATTTGTCCCTGTCTTTGTATCGCTACTGGGCCACCGGAAGATACGCAGGCTTGCCAGGACTTGCGGTGTACCGCAAAGAACGGCCAGAAGCTTGCTGATAGAATTGTGGTTGCATGTCCTACAGCAAGATCCAGATGGTGAGATTGGCGATTGGACAATGGCCGATATTGCCGACGCCGCCGGGTGGGATGGTGATCCTCAAGCCTTCGTTGACGCACTCCGCGAATCCGAACTCGTTGATATTCACGACAATGGCATCAAAATCCATGATTGGCGTGCCGGCCATCTCGAGATAGCAAAAAGGAGAGCAAGCGACAAAAAAAGAAAACGCCGTGAGCGTGAACGTCGCGCATTGGAGGCAATGTCACGTGACAGTCCTGTGACGTCACAACCCTGTCACGTGACGTCACGTGACGTCACAGGACATTCTGTGACTGTCCCGAATGTCACGCCTGAGAGGGAGACAGAGACAGATAGTGAGAGTGATAGTGAGAAAGAGAAAAAAAATATATATCTATCCACCCCTGCCGTACCGAAGATAGACCATGACATAGACCACGCCGTTGAGAATGGGTTGGCAGAGGTAGACCATAGGGGTATAGCCGTAGTCAAGCTCAATGGCGACACTGATGCCCAGATAGACATCAGGGACATAGGTAGGGTTGTAGAGCACTATCTAGGTCATCACAAAGACAGAGGGGCCGCGGCACGTAGTAAGGAAACCAGGGGGCTAATCAAGGCACGCCTGCGAAACAGACGTACCGCAGAAACCCTATTCCGGGCCATCGATGGTGCGGTACATCACGACTTCAACCGCCGCCACGGGTACGACTCCCTGGCAAATATCATGAAATCCGAGGAGCAGATCGATAGATACTTGCGACTCAGGGAAATTCAAGAAAACGGGTCGGGCACGATGACCGATGTCACGAGATCGATCCACCAAACAGGCAAAGAGTTTTTGGGTAACGGACATGCATGATTGCGACAAAACACGGTTTTATACGGCTCTCAGTTTCGTGGCCCGCGTGTTCGGCGAAAAAATGGATAAAGCCATCGCGCACTCTTACTGGGTGGCCCTGAACGATCTTGAAATTGATGCCTTTGAGCAGGCCTGCGACTCAGCCGCCAAGACTCTCGAGTGGTTCCCCAGACCAGCACACATTCTCAAACTCGCCGGTGCAAGCCAAAGCATCAAACGCTTTGAGGCCTGGGACCAGGTAGACAGAGTATCACGCGGTGCGTCAAAGGGGTTTACAGATCCACGGGCAGCCGCGGCCGTCGCGCGGCTCGGCGGAATCCGCCGCATTAAACTACTGCAGGCCGATGCATTTTACACATGGTACCGGAAAGAGTTCGAGCGCGCCTATGAGCTCGTAGCAGCCAATACCCCGGCGCTCCCACCGGCCAAGAAGCCGCCTGAGCCAGACGACGAGGTTAGCGGGGAAGTCGACCACAAAAAACTGTTACGTGAAATATGCAACAAAATCGGGCCAGTCGATAGACCGGTAAAGACAAGACCAGGCAAGATCACCCCACAACCTGACGGCGAATTCCTGCGCAAGTACGAGGAAATAAAGGCGAAACTGTATGACGAACGGAGAAACAGCGATGATGGAAGCGATTCTGAGACCCCTGGAGCCGGAGGAGAGGAAAACAACGCCACAACCGATCGTGGGCCCGTGTAACGGCAAACAGCCCCAAAAAAAGGCGCTCAGGGCCTCATCGGGTACCACTTTTAGCGGCGCCGTTGCCAGGATTCAGGCGGTGCAATCCGGCCAAAAAAACCGCCACTACGCGTCGTGTCAATGTGAGTGGTGTATCGTATGTCGGAGTGTAATACGAGACACCGTGAACAGATCGGCGTGCCATTGCGAATCGTGCGACATTTGCTGGGCAAAAACTCAGATACACGAAGGGGCTTTGTAAATGGGCAGCGGGAAAATGAGTGCATCGGATTACGAGTCATTCGTAACAGGACATCCGGCCGAAGTTGAAATTGGCTATGCCACCAAGTATGCGACTGAAGAGTCAGTTGGTGAGCTCGAGAAAGTGAACGCTGAGTTACAGACGATTCAGGGCGATATCAAAAAGCTGATGTACGCGATCGATCGTCTCACCGTCTGTATGCTCGAGATGACAGGACTAATCAAACAAGTAGCCACCCGGTGCGGACCGGGTGACCACCGAGGAAAAGACAATGACGACTCGCGATGATCCGTCAATCCTGAGAATGGTACTCCCGTTGACACCGTCTGGCAACCAGACCAGCAAAATGCACCACATGGACCTACATAGGTGGCGCCAGGAGATGACCGTGATTGCTCGCGCTGAGTGCCGGGTGAAGTGCACGCGGCCAGAAAAACGGCACGTATGTATTGTGCGCCACAGCTGCGGTGAGCTTGATGAGCACGATAATCTCCCGTGGGGATGCAAGCAGATAATCGACGCGTTGGTCCGCGCTAGGGTGCTGTGGGACGACAGCCCGAAATACGTGAATGTCGCCTATACGCAGCTCTGGGTGAAGAAAAAGAAAGAACAGAAAACCGTGGTCGTTGTCTGTAAATACCCGCTTGAATACCCGGATGATGCCCGGCCGCCACAACAGGCTCACCCGTCATGGCGGAGCGATATCGTGTTCGAGCAACCACCGGGACAACAGGCAAAGTTTGTCGAATTCGTGAAAGACCGAGCCGGCCTCGACGACGAAGACATGAAACGGTTGGCTGTTATCATCAATGGTGAAATGGGCGGTAGTAGTAATGGTATGACTTACGAGGCCGCTTTATCTGCCCATAACAATGACGATCAAGTCCGGCGCAGGGAGTGGCCGGAGGGCATGGTACTTACGTCGTCGACGCACGCCAGACGCAAACGTACTGGCGAGCCAGCATATCCACTCACCATCGCCGATTGCGCCGCCACGGACTGGGAGGTGATCGATGACTGACGCATCCGATCGAGGTGCCGCGATGACGCGCGTATACGGCGACAAAGGCGGCGTGTATGCCAATCTGCCGCACGGCTCAGGGGTCGGCAAGAAGGTAAACGTGTGGCGGAACGTCGGGCTGGGCCACCATGAATGCATTTGCGTAGCATCTGACAAGTTCAACGCGATGACTATCATTTATGGCTTGCGTTGTTGCTTCGGCCTGAATCAATGTCCGAACTGGAGCCGCGATGACGTTTGAGCTCGTGAACGCAGACTGGCGCGAAGCCGCATGGCCGGAAAAGGTTGACGTACTTCTCACTGATCCGCCGTACTCGGAGCGGACCACGTCTGGCCAGAGAACAGGGTCATCTGTTGATCAATCGACGATCCAGTATACCCACATGACCCAGGAGGGCGCCGAAGAAATCGCTGCTTTTTGGTCGCAGCGCGTGCGGTGGTGGGCAATCATCTTCGGGGACCACGTAGCGTATCGCTGGCACGAGGCCGCGTGGAAACGCGCCGGGTGGTACGTGTTCGCGCCGATCGGCTACGTCAAGAAGAATCCTCCGCCGCGCATGTGCGGAGATGGGCCAACTACATCGGTGGAACACATCATGGTGGCGCGGCCGCGGCACAGGCTACCAAAGGATCGGTCTGGCTCGCGGCGGGGGGATTACACCGCTGT
>Ga0316189_10001641_pt1 | contig 22165 bp, 21 predicted proteins | sample LowCovwburrow_MG_FD_204930 | JGI IMG/M metagenome (GOLD analysis project Ga0316189, IMG submission 204930) | Coastal sediment microbial communities from Maine, United States - Lowes Cove worm burrow | ecosystem: Environmental > Aquatic > Marine > Coastal > Sediment | place: USA: Maine... | reverse complement strand
CTAGCCTGACTCTGTCAACAGGTTATGGCTTTCGGTGCGTTTTTTTGTGGGCTATTTGGGCAACATCTTGTTATAAATTAGACCAACACTGATCAAAGGGTCAGAAAAAGAATAAATACACTAGGGGAGAGAGACTATGACCGCACGCCTGATCACCGTTTTTGGTGGCAATGGATTTGTAGGACGCCACGTTGTTCAACGTTTGGCAAATGCAGGAAACCGAGTCCGCGTGGCTTGTCGTGACCCCGAAGCTGCACTTTTCTTAAAACCCTTGGGCAACCCCGGACAAATTGTCACGGTCAAAGCAAACTTGACCGACAAAGACGAAGTCGCCCGTGCCATCGAAGGTTCCGACGCGATTGTCAATTGTGCCGGTGTGATTGCCTCAAAAGGGTGGAATACTCTGGAAGCTGTTCACAAATCTGGTTCTGCCATTCTCGCCAAAGCCTGCACAGCGGCAGGCATCAAAACATTGGTCCACCTGTCGGCTTTGGGTGCCGATCTTCGCGCCCCTTCCGTTTATGCGCAAACCAAGGCCCACGGGGAAGAAGCCATTTTAGGGGCGTTCCCCAAAGCAACCATTTTGCGCCCGGCGTTGATTATTGGCTCTGAAGACAATTTTATGAATATGTTTGCGACCATCGCCCGGTGGTCCCCGATCATTCCCATGATCAACCCGGTTTTGCCGTCCTTAAAAATGGTGCGCGGCGAGCTTTTTGACGTGGCCATGCCGGCTCTGCAACCGCGCCCGCTTGAAGGGGCTAGCTTTCAGCCCGTGGTCGTTGGGGATGTTGCCCAAGCCGTCGTTAACGCGATCGACAACGCTGACGCCAAAGGTCAAACCTATGACGTCACGGGACCAACCGCTTACACATTCAAGCGTTTGATGGAAATGATGTTGGACGCTTCGGGCCGTAAAGCCTGTATTATGTCGCTTCCCGCATTTTGGGCCCATTACTGGGCGTTTTGGTTCGAACTCATTCCCACCAAGCCGTTCACACGCGACATGGTGACGCTGCTCAATCACGACAACCTGCCCACAGGTGAAAACAAATCGCTCGCGGATTTAGGTGTTGAGGCACATTCTATTGAATCGGTCTTGCCAAGCTATTTGAACACTTACCGCCCACCGTCTAATCGTCGCTTGCGCCCGGTCTAAGAGCCTGTCTAAAAAAGCGGTCATTTTACAATCCACCCTCACCTGTCCTGAATGTGGGCATGTGGAAACCGAAACCATGCCGACGGATGCGTGTCAGTATTTTTATGACTGCAAGGGATGTGGGGTGGTTTTAAAGCCAAAGCCCGGTGATTGCTGTGTCTATTGTTCGTATGGGGATGTGCCGTGCCCGCCAATCCAAGATGGCGATGCGTGTTGTGGCTAGTCGGCTTTGTTGCTGACGCTTTTGGCGGCCGCCACGATCAGTTCGCCATATTCGCGCAAGAACACTGACCCTTTAACGGTGCGTTGAACCAACACCGATCGACGATCTTCGGTATCGGTTTTTCGGCGCACCATTTCCATGTCCGTCAAACGATCAATCGCGCGCGTGATGGCCGGTTTTGAGACCTTTAACGTTTCCGCAAGGCCGCGCACAGTGTGCGGTGGCGGAGTCAAATAAACCGTCAGCAACAAAGACATTTGGCGGGCCGTCAAATCAGGAGCGTCAAGGCGCACACTGCTCACAATGGCACGGCGCCACATGTCTAAGGCATCTAATTCATTGAGTTCATAGGACATAGCCTAGAGTCTCCGCACTTGGATTCGCAAAAGAGAACAGACGAATCGGGCAAACTTTGATCGTTACGATAGCGTTCTATTCTTAACCAAGCGTTACCGGACTGACAATTATTTAATAAGCGAAACGGTTTTCAAGCATCAAGTACATGGCCCGCAAACTCAACGCTTCCCCGCCTTCGGGACGTCCCGGTCTTGACTGTGTGTTCCACGCCATTAAATCCACATGCGCCCACGCCAAACCGTCGTCGACAAAGGATTCTAAAAACAATCCCGCCATAATCGCCCCGGCATAGGGACTGTCCGTATCATTGCGCAGATCGGCAACCTTACCTTTGGTTTGTTTTTTATAAGGCTGGTACAACGGCAAGCGCCACAGCGGATCGGCTGTGGCTTCGCTGGCTTTTAAAATATCGTTCGCCAAATCATCATCATTGCAAAACAGCGCCGGAAGATCAGGTCCCAAAGCCACACGCGCGGCCCCGGTGAGGGTGGCAAAGTCTAAAATCAAATCGGGTTTTTCTTCGGACGCCAGGGCCAAGGCATCGGCCAAAACCACCCGGCCTTCGGCATCGGTGTGGCCGATTTCGATGGTCAGACCCTTGCGCGTCGCCACCACATCCAAGGGCCGCATGGCCGAATCAGACACGGAATTTTCCACGGCGGGAATCAACACCCGCAAACGGACATCTAAATTCGCCGCCATAACCATAGATGCCAAGGCCAACACATGAGCCGCGCCGCCCATGTCTTTTTTCATCAATTTCATGCCCGCCGCAGACTTAATGTCTAATCCGCCGGTATCAAAGCACACCCCTTTACCAACCAATGTGACTTTCGGAGCATCGCTTCGCCCCCAAGAAAAATCAATAAGGCGTGGCGCGCGACTGTCTTCGGAACCGCGACCCACGGCATAAATCGCGGGAAAGCCTTCGCGAATTAAATCCACGCCCACGATATCGCAATATTCAGCTTTGGAAGCCTCAGCAAGTTCTTTGGCGGCTTTTGCCAATTGTTCGGGACCTAAATCGGACGCAGGCGTGTTGACCAAATCGCGCACCAACACGGTGGCGCCATAGGCTCGGCGCACGGCGGCTTGATCAACGCCTGGGGGCCAAACCATGAAAGGTCCGTCTGGTTCTTTTTCTTGATCCGTTCGGTAGCGATCAAATGAATAGGACGCCAAAGCAAAGCCCAAGGCCGCATCATTGGCGCGGGTGCTGTCGAGTTCCGTGATGATTTTAAAGGTTTTTGTTTTGGGCAGGGCCTTAAAAAGAGCCGCCCACGTCCAAGGTCCGGGCTCATGGCCAAGTCCATAAATGACCCGGTCCAGACCGCCGTCTCCACCTGGAACCAAAAGCGTTTGTCCGGCTTCAGCCGTATAATCAGCGCCGTCCACCCAAGCTTGGGTTCGGGAGTCTTGGCCTTTTAGCCAATCGACAAAAGCATCTGACGCAACGGCGTGAACCGGAACCGCCCCATCAACAGGATCGACAAGACATTTAGGCATCTAAGTTTGCAACCTTCAAAGCGTTGTTTTGAATAAATTCACGACGGGGTTCAACGTTATCGCCCATCAAGGTCGTAAACACTTCTTCCGCTTCTTCGATGTGGTTCACTTTGACCTGAAGCAATATGCGTACGTTCGGGTCCAGTGTTGTTTCCCACAATTGTTCGGGGTTCATTTCGCCCAAGCCTTTATAACGCTGTACGCCTAAGCCCTTGCGCGCAAGCTTGATCACGCGTTCGACCAAATCGACCGGACCCGTAATCGGGAACTCTTGGTCCTTGGCGGAAAGCTTGCCATGGTGCGCAAAAATCTTTTGCAGGTTCGCCGCCATTTTATCCAAACGTCGGGCTTCGGCACTGTGAATTAAGGCCGCATCAATGACGTGGGTTTCGGTCACACCGCGCAGCGTTCGCGACAATTGAAGACCGCCATCATCCAACACAGACCCTTTCCAGCCCCGTTCCAATTCATTTGAAAGCGCATCCATACGGGTCGCCAGATAAGCGCCAATTTCTTCGGCATGGGCTTCGTCGGTAAGAACTTGAGGATTAAGCGCGCCCATAATGGCGGCCTGTTCGACCATCTCCAACGGGACGTGCTTAGCAATGTCGGTGAGCAAACCGTTTGCGATATGGGCTTCGTCTAACATACTGCGCAAATCGCTTCCCGCCACCTGTCCGCCATCGTGGCCGGTAAACATCGTGCCTTCATCAACGGCAGCATTGAACAGGTAGTCTTCCAACGCATTGTCGTCTTTCAAATAGACCTCGGACTTACCGCGTTTCACACGGTACAGCGGCGGTTGGGCAATATAGAGATAACCGTTGTCGATGATTTCGCGCATTTGCCGATAAAAGAACGTCAACAACAGGGTGCGGATGTGACTGCCATCCACGTCAGCATCGGTCATGATGATGATTTTGTGGTAGCGGCATTTTTCAACGTTAAAATCTTCGCGCCCAATGCCAGTGCCCATGGCCGCAATCAGCGTGCCGATTTCAGCAGAACTCAGCATCTTGTCAAAACGCGCGCGTTCGACGTTCAAGATTTTACCCTTGAGCGGCAAAATAGCTTGGTTAGAACGATCACGACCCTGCTTGGCTGACCCGCCAGCAGAGTCCCCTTCCACCAGGAAGAGTTCAGATTTTGCGGGATCGCGTTCTTGGCAATCGGCCAATTTTCCGGGCAGGGACGTAATGTCCAACACACCTTTGCGCCGTGTGAGTTCACGGGCTTTGCGGGCGGCTTCACGGGCCGCTGCGGCTTCGACGATTTTACCAATAACCTGTTTGGCTTCGGCTGGGTGTTCTTCAAACCATTGGTCCAAGGTCGAACTCAATACACTTTCGACCACCGGACGCACTTCGGAACTGACCAGTTTATCTTTGGTTTGGGACGAGAATTTTGGGTCGGGAACTTTAACCGACAGCACGCACGTTAAGCCTTCGCGCGCATCGTCGCCCGTTAGCGAAACTTTTTCTCGTTTCGCCAAGCCACTGGATTTCACATAGTTATTAATGGTCCGGGTCAAAGCACCGCGGAACCCAGCCAAGTGGGTGCCGCCATCGCGTTGGGGAATGTTATTGGTGAAACACAGCGTTTGTTCATGATAACTATCGTTCCACTGCATCGCCATTTCGACGGTGATCTCGTCTTTTTCTCCACCCACCGCAATGGTTTCAGAAATCAATGCGGTTTTGTTTCGATCAAGATATTTCACAAATTCAGACAAGCCGCCTTCGTAATGTAAATCGACTTCAACCGGGTCCACGTGGCGATCATCGGTGAGGATCAAATGAACGCCTGAATTCAAAAAGGCCAATTCGCGCAAGCGATGTTCCAAGGTTGAAAAATCAAAGTCGGTCATGGTGAAGGTCCCCGCCGACGGATGGAAGGTGACGCCCGTGCCGGTGTACGGCGAGCCGTCTTCCAGCTTTGGTGAATCGCCAACGACTTCCAACGCTTTAACCGTCTCGCCATGTTCAAAGCGACAGATGTGTTCTTTGCCGTTTCGGTGAATGGTCAGTTCCAACCAATCAGACAGGGCATTCACAACGGACACACCCACCCCATGCAAACCGCCAGAAACTTTATAGGAATTTGAATCGAACTTACCGCCCGCATGCAACTGAGTCATGATGACTTCGGCAGCAGACACACCTTCTTCGGCGTGCATGTCGACCGGGATTCCACGACCGTTATCAGTGACGGTGACCGAACCGTCTGCGTTGAGTTTCACCGTGACCAAATCACACCAGCCGCCCAAGGCTTCATCAATTCCGTTATCAACCACCTCATAGACCATGTGGTGCAGGCCCGAGCCGTCATCGGTATCGCCGATGTACATTCCGGGACGTTTGCGAACCGCTTCTAGTCCTTTGAGGACCTTAATGGAATCCGCGCCATAATCGGCACTGCCTTCGGTATGGTCTGGGGTTTGATTTTCGGTCGTATCGGTCATGATCAAAACTCTCAATCGGTCTCAAGGACGCGGGCTGCGTCCACGGTGTAAAATTTAGCTTTGCCCCTAAGGGACTGAAATAAATTCGCGTCGGTGCCGGTAAACCAAGCTTGGCAACCCAGCGCCAAAACTTCTCCAAACAAGGCTTCGCGATGTTTAGTATCTAAGTGTGCGGCGACTTCGTCTAACAACAAAACGGGCACCCGGCCTTCGTCTTGAACGCTCATGCGCGCCGCGGCCAAAACCAGGCCCACCAACAACATTTTTTGTTCCCCGGTCGAACATTGTCCGGCGGGCATTCGCTTTTCGCCATGTGTCACCAACAAATCACTTTGATGGGGCAGGCGTCCGTCGATCGAACTTCCCGCACCACCCACATGGGCATCGCGGGTTCGAGAGGCCCGCAAAGCAGCGCGCAATCGGTCTTCGACTTCCAACGCCGGACATTCGGTCAACCAGTGTTCCGCCAAGCCATCAATGGCGAGATCGGCGGCGGGAAATACCGCATCGGTTTTTTTTGCGGCTGCAACCAAACGCTGAGCCACACCCAAACGGGCCGCCGCCACAGCCGCACCGCGTGTGGCCATCGTGTCTTCGAGGGCGCTTAACCACGCATCGTCCATTTTGTTGTCCGACAACAATTTCGAACGTTCACGCAACGCATGGGTATAAGCTTTGGTGCGTCCCGCATGGGCCGGGTCAAAACCAAACACCAAGCGATCTAAAAACCGGCGGCGTTCTTGTGATCCGTCCAAAAACAAACGATCCATTTGCGGGGTTAACCAGTGGGTCGAAAAGTGTTCGCCCAACACAGATAAAGCTCGGCGGGCTTCGCCATCCACATGAACAACGCGCTTTACGGAACTTGATCCCGATTCTAAGCCCGTCCCCAAATCAACGGGGAAATCCGCACCGTTGATGGTTGCTGCCACGGCCCAAGCGCGACCTTGATGTTCGTCGGGCTTGCGCCGTCCCACATCGGGCAAACGGGCGCGGCGCAGGCCGGACCCCGGAACCAAAAAGGATAAAGCTTCTAAAATATTCGTCTTGCCCGCACCGTTTGATCCGGTGAGAACAACAGGACCAGAGCCCGGTTCTATACGCACATGATCATAGCAACGGAAATCGGTCAGAGTTAGGCGCGCGCACGAAAGCCGCACGGCTTGGCCTCCACACACGTCGGAGGATGTTTGATCAAGGGCAACTTGAGCGGAACTGTTTGTCACGTCTGCTCTGAATCCTTTTTAGGCCCCAAATGGGCCGAACCTAACACTGTTAAAATTTAAAAACGTTTGCTTAAACGCGCCTGCTTTAAACGCGCCTGCTTTAAACGCGCCTGCTTTAAACGCGCATTGGCATCAGCACATACAACGTGCTTTCGTCGCCTTCTTCGCGAATAATCGTTGGCGCCGCAGCATCAGAAAGGAGCAAATTGATATCGTCGACATCAATCTGGCGCATGATTTCCAGCAAGTAAGCGGCGTTAAAGCCGATTTCCAAACGCTCACCATTGTAATCGGTTTCCAACTCGTCCGTCGCACTGCCACTGTCGGGGCTAGACGCGGACAGAACCAGCGAACCGGCATCCATGGTCAACTTCACCGCACGGGACTTTTCCGTTGAAATGGCTGATACACGATCCACCGCATCGGCCAAGGCCTTGCGCCCGACTTTCAATTCCTTGTCATTGCCTTGCGGAATGACACGTTCGTAATCGGGGAAGGTGCCGTCAATCAATTTAGACGTCAGCATCACCCCATCGAAACCAAATTGAATTTTGGCATCAGACATGGATACCGAAATTTCACCTTCGGTTTCTTCGATCAGCTTATGCAGTTCTTGAACCGTTTTGCGGGGAACAATGATGCCGGGCATATCCGCCGCACCTTCGGGCAATTCGGTTTCTGTGCTGGCCAAACGGTGTCCATCGGTCGCGACCGCGCGCAACACAGGTTCTGCGCCTTCGGTGTAGGCATGCAAATAAATGCCATTCAAGTAATAGCGTGTTTCTTCGGTGGAAATGGCAAAGCGCGTCTTATCGATCAGGTCTTTTAACTGCGCCGCAGCCAACGAGAACGTGACAGGCAAATCGCCGCCAGACATCACCGGAAATTCATTGGCGGGCAAGCAAGACAAGGAAAAACGAGACCGGCCCGAACGCAGCACCATCTGACCATCGCCTGAGGTCGCATCAAGTTCGACTTCGGCGCCGTCAGGAAGCTTTTTAACAATTTCATAGAGCATGTGCGCCGGGGCCGTGGTTTCACCGGGCTCAGTGACTTGGGCGGTTGTCGCATCGACGATATCTAAATCCATATCGGTCGCGTTCAAGCGCAACTGACCGTCTTTGGCTTCGAGTTTCACATTGGACAGGATGGGAATAGTATTGCGGCGTTCAACAACATTTTGCACGTGGCCCAAAGATTTCAACAGGGCCGCTCTTTCAATAATCAGCTTCATATCACATCCAACATTTCGGTCAATTTACGAACAAAAATTCAAACTGCGCACACGCGCACAAACCCCCAGAGAAAAAGGGAAGTCATTATAACAAAACACCCCCAAATCAGAAGCACTTTTTATGCCCGGAAATAGTCAGAATTCGCAAGCGATTTCAATCGGTTACAGATTTGATAAACAGGCTTATCCACAGGCTGGATCAGGCCGGTCACGAATCCGCGAATCTGGGTAAAAAATTCGGGTCTCAAGGACGGTGCCTGAGGGCCGAATATACGTTATGTCTAAGGCTTTTAGAGCAGGCCGATTAGCCCTCTAACATGCGCCGGAGCAGTTCGACGTCTTCGGCGAAACTTGGATCGCGTTCTCTTAGCTCGTCGACTTTTTTCACAGCATGCATAACCGTGGTGTGATCGCGTCCACCGAATTTGCGCCCGATTTCTGGTAACGAACGAGAGGTCAGCTGTTTGGACAGATACATGGCCACCTGACGCGGACGTGCCACCGAACGGGCCCGGCGTGCGGAATGCATGTCTGATGTGCGGATATTAAAGTGCGCGGCGACTTTCTTTTGAATTTCTTCAATGGTGACGCGGCGATCATGGGCGCGGATCAAGTCGTGCAGCACGTCTTGGACACTTTCCAACGTAATATCACGCCCGACCAGAGACGCATGAGCGGCGACGCGGTTCAACGCCCCTTCGAGCTCGCGCACGTTAGAGGTAATTTTATGGGCCAAAAATTCCATAACCTTGCCCGGCACGGCGGCATTCATGCGTTCGGCCTTGGCTTGCAAGATGCCCAAGCGCAATTCATACGTGGTGGCGTGGAGATCAGCCACCAAGCCACAGTTCAATCGCGATTTTAAGCGTTCTTCCATGCCTTCGAGATCAGATGGGGATTTATCCGCCGAGATCACAATCTGGCGACCTTGGTCAACCAAAGCATTAAAGGTGTGGAAAAATTCTTCTTGGGTGGAATCTTTGCCGGAAATAAATTGCACGTCATCAATCATCAAAACGTCGACGTTGCGGAACTGATCTTTGAAATCGACGGTGTTTTGTTCGCGCAAAGCCCGGATGAAGCGGTACATGAATTTTTCAGCCGACATATAAATCACGGTACGGCTTGGATCTTCTTCGCGAATTTTCCACGCGATGGCATGCATCAAGTGCGTTTTACCAAGGCCCACCCCACCATACAAAAACAGAGGGTTAAACTGAGCATTTGGTTGTTCGGCGACCCGCAACGATGCGGCATGGGCAAATTCATTGGATTTGCCGACCACAAAATTATCAAAGGTAAAGCGTGTGTCGAGCGGCGCACTAATATCCAAAGCCCCATCACCAGCAAGATGCGGGGTGGCAAGGTGTGAGCGGTTCACAGAAGCGTTGCTCAGAGCACCGGGCATTTGCGCGGCTTGGGACGTATTGGCAGCAACACGTTCAACAGGCTGAGTTTCTTCATTGGCCGCGCTGGCGGTCAGAGGTGTGGAAGCATTTGGCTGTCCGTATTCGGCTTGGACAAAAATTTCAACGTCCCGAATGTCAGAGCTGATGCCTTCCCACAATTCGCAAAGACGATCCACGTAATGTGCGCTGACCCAATCTTTCATGAAACGTGTGGGGACTGAAATACGAATACGGCTATCGGTTACTTCTCGGACCGTCATGGGTTTTAGCCAGCTTTGAAAAGCCGCCTCACCAATTTCTTCACGCAAGCTCGCCAAGACATTTGCCCACTGTTCTGAAACTTGCGTATCAACGGTAACCGCACTCATTATTTTTTATTCCCTATGCCAGGCAAGAACAGTGTCTTGATGGCTCAATAAAACAAACAATAGCATCCGCGCATATTGGGCCGCGCCGATCAGCCTTAACTATAATTTTTATTCTTGGGAGTTCGTTCTGGTCGTAAGTCTTAAATCGTCTAGCCTTTTTTCTTTGCGGCCCTTGATCAAAGTCATTCACAAAGGGTTCAAAAAAATAAGCTCCGTTTTTAATTATTTAATGTGCTGACAAGCCCTCCCCGACTTGTTAACGAGGCTGATCTTAGAACTAGCGCCACCGAGTTTCAACTGAGTCTATTCGTTAAAAATACAAATAATTGCCTTGACTCTTTTTCGCCTCTCGAATCTATCCACGTTATTCACAGCACGGGAAAAAACGGTGGAAAAGTGTTGGAAAAACTGTGATCAATATCACTGCACATTCCAACATACTCCTGCATGCAGATTAAGGTATCAGAGGGTCGATGTGAATCCGCAGGCGCACGAAAGGCCGCACGGGTCATCGCCAGCGCGGCCTTAAATTCGTGTCAAATGCTCAAGGCTTAAACTTAAGCGCTGAGAGCCTTAACAGATGCAGACAAGCGAGAAATTTTGCGAGCCATTGTGTTCTTGTGGAAGATGCCCTTTTGAGCACCACGCATCATTTGCGGCTCAGCAGCTTTCAAGGCAGCAGAGGCTGCGGCTTGATCACCGGCAATAACAGCATTTTCGACTTTCTTGATGAAAGTACGGATGCTGGAACGACGAGCGCCGTTCACGACATTGCGACGCGCCGTTTGGCGAATACGTTTTTTTGCGGACTTGTGGTTAGCCATTTTTAATAATTCCTTACGTGAAACACTATGTTTCAACGGAAGCGGGGTTATAAAGGCCCAAACTTCGCACGTCAACCCTTATCAGGGCTTATTTTTCGGGGCCAGAGTGAATCTGACGTTCAAGTTCTGCCCTGAATCTTCAATCCCCAATTCCAAGGTTTCTTCTTCGCGGGCAAAACGCCCCCGGCCAAGGCGCGTCCAACCCAATTGGGGAAGGGTGCCTTCATAAAAAGCAAGGACCTCAGAAGCACTGACACGACCTTGCGTCATCACTTCGGCGATGCGGCCTTGGGATGTGGAAAACTGAACCCCTTCACCAACCTCGCTGAGCGCCGCCATCAACGGCAGATCTTCGATCACACTGAGAAAGCGCGGCGCGTCTTCGGCCCACGCGGGAGCGGACGCAAGAAGCCCCAGTGTCATTAAAACGGACCGTAAAAATTTCAAAAGCATCAGAGTCAAAACCTTATCGCTGTTTCCTTGGACAATAATAGGTGGAACGACCGCCTTGTTCCAAGCGCCTTATGCCTTTTGTTGAAGAAATATCACAATCGCAATCGGTGCAGGCTTCCCCAGCACGTCCATAAACGGCGAAACTAAACTGAAAATAGCCCAATCCTCCATCTGTGGTGCGATGGTCTTTTAAGGTCGATCCACCGGCCTCAATAGCAGCACTGAGCACGTTTTTGATCGCGGTGGCTAATTTTTCGGCGCGCCCGCCTTGTACGGTGGACGCAAGGCGTTTGGGAGAGATCCCCGCGCGATACAAACTTTCAGACGCATATATATTGCCCACGCCCGCCACCACATGGGCATCCATGATCGCTTGTTTGATCGACACCCGACGGCCTTTTAAGGCTGTGGCCAAAATGGGGCCTGAAAATGAATTGCCCAAAGGTTCCGGTCCGATGTCTTTGATCAAGCGATGACGGCTTAGATCTGCTGGTGTTGATAAATCCATCAAGCCAAAGCGTCTGGGGTCGGTAAAGACAACTGTGGCCCCCGAGCTTAAATCAAATTGAACATGATCGTGTTTGCCCACATCGGCGACCTTTTCACCGACATTATATATACGAACCTGTCCTGACATGCCCAAATGCCAGATCAAAACGTCTGCTTTCGTTTCGACCAAGATATATTTTGACCGTCGCCAAACCCGCAAAATAGGGCTGCCCTCAAGGCGTTTTGCAAAATTTTGCGGAAACACAATCCGCAGGTTTTTGCGCCGCAAATGCACGCGTTTAAAGGTCTCGCCCTCCAAAACGGGGGCCAGTCCACGACAAACAGTTTCAACTTCGGGCAATTCAGGCATGGAAACAGTCTACACGTTGGGCTATGTTCCGAAAATGACTTCTGAACAAAAAACCTCTGACGCACCCAAAACCGAAGAGCCCACAACGCACTTCGGCTTTCAAACCGTGCGCGAAGACGACAAGGTCGATATGGTCCGCGGCGTCTTTGATTCCGTGGCGCCAAAGTACGACCTGATGAATGACCTGATGAGCATGGGCATTCACCGGGCTTGGAAAAACCGCCTGATGAGCAAACTGCACCCCACAGCGAACCAAAAGCTTTTGGACGTTGGCGGTGGCACCGGAGACATTGCGTTTAAGTACTTAGAGCGCGGTGGCCAAGACGCGACGGTTTTTGACATTAATGATGAAATGCTCAAAGTCGGCAGAGATCGCGCCATCGATAAGGGCATCTTGTCGGGCATCGAATGGATGCAAGGCAATGCCGAAGAGCTTCCGTTTGAAGACGCGACGTTTGATGCCTATACCATCGCGTTTTGCATTCGCAACGTCACGCGCATAGACAAAGCCCTAGAAGAAGCCCGCCGTGTGCTCAAACCCGGCGGTCACTTTATCTGTTTGGAATTTTCCAAGGTGGTCCAGCCGGGATTGGCGAAAATTTACGACACCTATTCGTTTTCGATTTTGCCTAAATTGGGTGAAGTCTTTGCCGATGACCGGGAGTCTTATCAATACCTTGCCGAATCCATTCGCAAATTCCCCGACCAAGACACCTTTAAGGCCAAGATCGAAAATGCCGGATTTGATCAAGTGACTTACGAAAACCTGACGGGTGGTATCGCCTGTATCCATAGTGCTTGGCGGACATAAATCATCATGGAATCTTTGCGTCACATTCTTCGTTTACTGACCATCGCCCGCACCTTGGCGCGTCATGACGCTTTGTTCATTTTAGAACAGCTTAAATTGGCACCCACCATTGTCACCTTTGCCAAGATCATCTCTAGCCGCAAAGAAGCCGGACGTCCCGGCGAACGATTGGCGCGCGCGTTCGAAGAATTAGGACCCAGCTTCATCAAGGTCGGGCAAATGTTGTCGACGCGGTCTGACTTATTGGGCGAAGAAATGGCGGCTGATCTGGCCAAACTGCGTGACAAGCTTCCGCCGTTTTCCACCGAACAAGCCATTGCGTCCATCGAAAGTGAGTTTGATCGCCCCATTGAAGAGCTTTTTAAACATTTTGATGACGAACCCGTTGCCGCCGCGTCCATCGCCCAGGTTCACTTTGCCATCACCAAAGACGGTGAAGAAGTCGCCGTCAAAATTCTGCGCCCCGAAATTGAAAATGCCTTTAACGCCGATATCGAAATGTTTTTTTGGGCTGCGCGTATTTTGCAACGCAGCCGCCCCGAATTGCGCCGCTTAAAACCCATGCATACGGTCAAGGTCTTGGCCCGATCCGTTGAAATCGAAATGGATTTACGGTTCGAAGCGGCCGCCGCCGATGAACTGCGCGACAACTTTTTAGGCGACGACAGCATCTTTGTGCCGCGCATTGATTGGCAACGCACCGGGCAACGTGTCCTGACCACCGAACGTGTCCACGGCATTCCGTTCGGCGACTTAAATGAGATCATCGCCGCCGGGCATAATCTCGATGACATCTTAGAAAAAACAGCGAACTCGTTCTTTCACCAAGTCTTTCGTGATGGCCTCTTTCATGCCGATATGCATCCGGGCAACTTATTTGTGCTGCCCAGTGGTGCCGTGGCCATTGTTGACTTTGGCATTATGGGCCGCTTGGACAAGACGACACGTCGCCACTTGGCCGAAATGTTGTTGGGCTTTTTGACCCGCGATTATCGCCGGGCCGCCGAAGTTCACTTCGAAGCCGGCTGGATTCCTGCGGATCAATCCGTTGAAGAATTTACCCAAGCCTGTCGCTCGATTTCCGAGCCCATCTTGGATCGTCCGCAAAACGAGATTTCCTTCGCCAATCTTTTGGGCCAACTGTTTCAAATTACCGCAACGTTTGAAATGGAAACCCAGCCGCAATTGTTGCTGTTGCAAAGAACCATGTTGGTCGCCGAAGGCACCGGACGCTCGCTGGCCCCCGAAGCCAACATGTGGCTGATCGCGCGGCCTCTGATCGAAAGCTGGATGCGTCAAAACCTTGGCCCCGAAGCACGCATTAAAGATGCCACCGAACAAACCCTTGCGGCCCTTCGCAAACTGCCCGCCGTTATTCATGGCCTTGAAAATTCGCTAAGCCAATTTGACGAAAAAGGCCTAAAGCTTCACCCCGATACGGTGCGCCAAATGCGCGGCGATAGTGGTGGGCGCGGGTCGATGACGGGCTTGGTCCTCATGGCCATAGCCGCCGTCGCGGCAATCTTGCTGGCTGTACATTAAGACCCATTTCACCAAAACAATTTGGCAAATCAAGACTTGCACAATTTAGTCTTGTTCTTTACTCTATCCACAATAATTTTCCGTAAATCATAGAAGTCGTACGCATGTTGAATGGTAAACGCGTCTTATTGATCGTTACGGGCGGCATTGCCGCTTATAAAACACCCGATTTGGTCCGCCAGTTGAAAAAGGCGGGGGCCGATGTGCGTTGTGTATTGAGCGAAAGCGGCGCGCAATTTGTCACGGCACTCACCTTGCAAAGTTTGTCTGGCAACCCGGTTTACTCCGACTTGTTTTCGCTGACGCAAGAAAATGAAATGGGCCACATCGAACTATCGCGTCAAGCCGATGTCGTTCTTGTCGCCCCGGCAACGGCAAATACCTTGGCAAAAATGGCCCAAGGGTTGGCGGATGATTTGGTCAGCACCCTCTTGCTGGCCACCAACAAGCCTGTTTTAGCGGCGCCTGCGATGAATGTTCAAATGTGGACCCACGCGGCCACCCAAGACAATGTTCGGACTTTAAAAGCACGCGCTATTGAATTTATCGGCCCTGATGAGGGTGAGATGGCTTGTGGCGAATGGGGCGAAGGCCGCATGTCTGAACCCGAAACCATTGTTCAAGCCGTCGCTGATTTTTTCGAGGCCCACGCTCCGCTTCAAGGTAAACACGCCATCGTGACCAGCGGCCCAACCCATGAGGCCATTGACCCGGTGCGCTTTATTGCCAATCGGTCCAGTGGCAAGCAGGGCCATGCCATAGCCGAAGCCCTGCGCAATCTTGGCTGTCGCGTCACGCTGGTGAGTGGGCCTGTAGACCTTGCCGCACCCCAAGGTGTGGGCTTGGTGCAAATCGAAAGTGCCGCCGAAATGCTTGTTGCCGTTCAAGCCGCGGGTCCCGCAGACATTGCCATTTGTGCAGCCGCCGTTGCCGATTGGCGTGTTCAAGACCCAGCCAAGCACAAGCTTAAAAAGACCGATGGGCAAACCGCGTCCTCTTTAGACTTGGTGCAAAATGCCGATATCTTGCAAACCTTGTCCCAGTCCGGTCCAAACCGCCCAAGCTTGGTCGTTGGTTTTGCCGCAGAAACAGAAAATCTTGTCGACAATGCGCGTCAAAAACTCGCGCGCAAGGGCTGTGATTGGATTGTCGCCAATGATGTTTCCTCGCATGTGGGAACCTTTGGCGGGGATCACAACACCGTGCATTTGGTATCGCGGTCCGCCGTCGAAGACTGGCCAACCCAATCAAAATCAGCCGTCGCCAAACAATTGGCACAACGCATATTGGATTATTTAGAGACGGATGCTGACCATATTCAGGATTTAGGTGCATGACAAATCCCAAACCGAACGAGGTCATAATCAACGTCAAACAGCTTAGCCATGGCAGCGATTTGCCTTTGCCCCAACACGCGACACCCTTCAGTGCCGGCGTTGACCTTCTCGCCGCCATTGAGGAACCGATGACGTTGACTGTGGGCGGTCGCACACTCGTCAAAACCGGGCTTTCGATTGCCCTGCCCCAAGGCTATGAAGCGCAAGTTCGTCCCCGTTCTGGACTTGCGAACAAGCATGGCGTCACCGTTCTCAATTCTCCCGGTACCATTGATGCCGATTACAGAGGTGAGGTTTGCGTGATGCTAATTAACCTTGGCGACGAAGACTTTTTAATTTCCAGAGGCCTGCGCATCGCCCAGATGGTTGTGGCCCCGGTTTCTTTTGTAAATTGGCAAAAAACCGACGAGCTTGAGACGTCTGAGCGCGGTGAAGGCGGCTTTGGATCAACAGGAATGCATACCGAATAAATGACGTAATTAATTAATAAAAATAAAAACAAACCCTTAAGGACAAAGCAGATGTTACGACTCTCGAAAAAAATGCTGTTTGCCATCGAAGCGGTGCTCGACATTGCTTACCATGCCAGTTCAGAGCCTGTACAAAGTCGCGAGATCACGCGCCGACAGGCCATCCCCAAACGCTATCTTGAACAAGCCCTTCAACAATTGGTCCGCGAACAAATCTTAATTGGCGTACGGGGGCCGCGCGGGGGGTATCGATTGGCGAGAGAACGCCGTCGCATCACCATTGGCGACATTGTACGGTCTGTGCGCAAAATGGAAACAGCCGATGATCCTTTAAAAGATGACACAGGTTCAGAACTTGGCTGCAGCGTTGTTCGCCCCATTTGGTTGGGCATGCAAGAAGAAATGATGAAGCACCTAGATGCCGTATCCATTGATGATATGTGTTCAAAGGCGCAAACCGTTGGAATCGAAAGCGAAGGGCGTAAGAGCCTAGACTTCACAATTTAAAAGCAAAGGTTAATGACCATGTCAAAATCTACCAATCCTCGTTTTCGTGGCTGTGTTTATGACAGCATTCTCGACACCATCGGTGCAACGCCTTTGGTCAAGTTATCGCGTCTAACCCAAGCAGAAGGCTGTGACGCCGTCGTGATGGGCAAATGTGAATTTTTCAATCCTTTGGCCAGTGTCAAAGACCGTATCGGCAACGCTATGATCGAAGCCGCCGAAGCCGCCGGAAACATCAAACCCGGCGACACCTTGGTCGAACCAACATCTGGTAACACCGGAATCGCCTTGGCTTTTGTGTGTGCGGCAAAGGGCTATAATTTGGTGCTCACCATGCCCGAAAGCATGTCCATTGAACGCCGTAAAATGTTGGTGTTTTTAGGTGCCGAGTTGGACTTGACCCCGGCTGCAAAAGGCATGAAGGGTGCAATCGCTCGGGCTGAAGAACTCGCCAACACCAAAGGCTATTTGATGTTGCAACAGTTCAACAATCCTGCAAACCCGTCCATTCACGAGACCACAACAGCCGAAGAAATCTGGGAAGATACCAACGGCGAAGTTGATGTCATCATCAGTGGCGTCGGAACAGGCGGCACGATTACAGGGATTGGCAAAGTGCTTAAAGCCCGCAAACCAAGCCTTCAAGTGATCGCGGTAGAGCCCGAAGACAGCCCGGTTTTGTCCGGTGGTGTTCCGGGACCTCACAAAATCCAAGGCATTGGCGCTGGCTTTGTGCCCGGCGTTTTAGACACAGATATCATCGATGAAATCATTCAAATTGGCAATGAATCGGCCTTTTCCTTTTCGCGCAAAGCCGCAAAAATCGAAGGCCTGCCCGTGGGTATTTCTTCTGGAGCCGCACTCGCCACCGCAATCGAAGTCGGCAAACGGCCAGAAATGGCTGGCAAAAACATCGTCGTGATTTTACCAAGCTTTGCCGAACGCTATCTGTCCACGGCTTTGTTCGAAGGTCTTGATATCGAATAAGCCTAGCGCCTACACTTAAAGGGCCGAGCGGGTTTGTTCGTTCGGCCCTTTTTTTATGAGGGACCTGTCATGTCCATAGACTTCACCGAACAACAAATTCAACGCTATGCCCGCCACATCTTGTTGCCGCAAGTGGGCGGTGTGGGACAAGAAAAGTTGCTTGAGTCCAAAGTTTTGGTGGTCGGGGCTGGCGGGCTGGGATCACCGGTGTTGATGTATCTGGCCGCAGCGGGTGTTGGCACCATCGGTATAATTGATGACGATCAGGTCGAACTTTCCAATTTACAGCGCCAGATTGTTCACACCACCAATTCCATTGGCAAAGACAAAGTTCAAAGTGCAGCCGAGACCTTAAAGGCCATAAATCCAGACGTAAACGTCATCACCTATGCTGATCGCTTAAATCCTGACAATGCCCTTGAGCTCATCAAAGCTTACGACGTTGTCACCGATGGGTCAGATAATTTCGCCACCCGTTTTTTGGTCAATGACGCCGCTTATTTTGCCAAACGCCCCTTGGTCACCGGGGCCATTTTGCGGTTCGATGGTCAAGTCGCCACGTTTAAAAATTATCCCGGTGGCGATCCAGATGGTCCGTGTTATCGCTGTATTTTCCGAGAAGCCCCACCCGAAGGCCAAATCCCAACCTGTGCCGAGGCCGGTGTTTTAGGTGTGCTGTGCGGAACCGTAGGCTCGTTGCAAACCACAGAAATCCTCAAAGAAATTCTCGGCATCGGCGACACCATGTCCGGTGCGTTGCTGATTTACGAAGCCCTTGCCACGCAATTTAGACGCATCAAAGTCAAACGCGATCCGGGTTGCCCGTTGTGTGGGGAAAAGCCGACCATTTTAGACTTATCCAGTCATACATAAATTGAGTCTACAGCCGCGCCAACGGCATGTCAGTTGCTCTTCAGGCACTAGCATTGGACGTGTAACCAGAACCCAGATATCGTATTGTGGGCATTGCGACTTATGACTTTAAATCGTACGATCACGTCGTGAGATCTACGAGGGCTTGAGTCTGATGAAAAGTAACGGAGCAAAAAACGGTCGTGTCGTAAAATACAGGATGCCTTATGCATTTAGGCAGGCCGTGTATTTTAGTTGTGCCGTAATGTTATTCGTTGCGGTGCTTTTTATTCCCAAAAGCTGGGCATCGCCGACGTGTCCTGTTGAAACTTCCGTCTCTGAATTAATCCCAACAGACGGGTTTCAATATTCTGGTGTCTCTGTAAGCGAGGCATATAAAGATTTCGACAAGAAAAGACCCTTTTATATTTTCGCAAAAGATGCGGAAGTGGCACTCTTGGAGGCTGTTCAAAACAATTTGTGTGCCCAGAGTTCTTCCAATGCTCCTATTTCCGTAGAGATCACTTTTGTCAGACTTGAGATAAGCGCATCCGAACCGGAAATAGACCGCTATCGGACCGTGCTGACGGGAATGCAAGGTTCGTACGCCGATGTGTCGGTTGATAAAGCCGGGAGATCAATCAAGGCAAAGATCGTATGGAACCCGCGCCGCATGTTGCGCGATCAACTGGCGCTTGATGGTTACAAATTTGATGAAGGCGTGCCGCTGCTCCCGTTTTTGGATTCTACATTTCACAAATATATCGGAACGTATAGCACGCAGGTGGTGCACGCTCATCCATTTGAAATGGGATATATACGAGCTGCTGAACTGAAGGGTTCGGTACCGAATGACATGTATGGCTTGGTGATCCGCAGTGGCCGGACGGATCGTCTGCCATTTGGGAGCGTTGTATATTGGATGATCGACAATCTTGTCATCGCGTCCCGACCTGGATATTCGGCCATGGCAAACAAGGCAATCCATCAAGCCTTCGAAAGCGGGAGCCCAAAACCTTTGAACAGCGTGCTCGACATACAGAGCCCGGTTATCCACAGTCTTTATCGCAAGAGCGAGTGGATTAGCCGAATGTGGCTTGGCCGAATAAAACCATTCGAACCGATGGAGCACAGTAAATGACTTTTTTAGACGTGAAAAACAGTCGCGTTAAAACTTAGAAGTCGCCGAGTACGCGATCGGGGGAACCATAGCCATCGATGAAGGCTTTGATGTTGATGATCACCCGCTCGCCCATATCAATGCGGCCTTCGACCGTTGCTGATCCCATGTGCGGGATCAAGGTGACGTTTTTTAAATCCAAGAATTTGGGATTAAGGTCGGGCTCGTTTTCATAGACATCCAAACCCGCCCCCGCGATATCGCCATTTTTCAAAAGCTCGATCAACGCTTCTTCATCGATCACTTCGCCGCGCGCGGTATTAACAATAAACGCCTGTTTTTGCATCAACCGTAAACGCCGGGCCGACAACAAGTGATAGGTGGCGGGGGTATGCGGGCAATTGACAGAAATGATGTCCATGCGCGCCAACATTTGATCCAAGCTTTCCCAATAGGTGGCCTCTAGCTCGTTTTCGACGTCTTCGTGAACCCGTTCGCGGTTGTGGTAATGCACAGACAGGCCAAAGCCCTTTGCCCGTTTCGCCACGGCGCGACCAATGCGGCCCATACCGACGATGCCAAGGCGTTTGCCATGAATGCGGTTGCCCAACATCCATGTCGGGGACCAGCCCTTCCACAAGCCTGCACGCAGGGCTTTTTCACCCTCGACCAAGCGTCGGGGTACCGCCAAAATCAAAGACATGGCCATATCGGCGGTGTCTTCTGTGAGAACATCTGGGGTGTAGGAGACGGAAATACGCTTGGACCGGGCCGCTTCAAGATCGATATGATCCACACCCGCGCCGTAATTGGCAATCAGCTTTAGGTCGTCACCCGCTTGGGACAAGACATCTGCGTTCAAAACATCGGTAACGGTTGGCACCAAAACATCGCAAGACTGGACGGCTTTGATCAATTCAGCCTGTGTCATGGGGGTATCGGTCAGGTTCAGCTCGACATCAAACAGTTCCATCATCCGCGTTTCGATGGTTTCTGGCAGTCGGCGCGTCACAATCACTTTTGTTTTCGGTGTCGCTGATGTCGATGCGGTCGTGTTCATGAAGGGTTTCCTTGAATTTCACACCAGATGGGTACCAGTTTAGGCCTCTCAAGTCCAGAACAAGCGCGCTCAAAAAATTCTCTATTCCTTTACCAGTCCTTCACCATGTTGTGTCTATACATGATATCAATACAGGTTCACGGTTTTACCCATAGGAGAAACGGCCATGCGCGTGGCGCTCGCCCTGATCTTTAGCTTATTCATTTTGTCACACACGTTGCCGGTACTGGCCCAGGTTTCGGGGTCCGGCCTGCCGCTGCCAAGATTTGTGTCCTTGCGCGCTGGCGAGGTTAATCTTCGCTCAGGCCCTGGCGTTCAATATCCCGTAGAATGGGTGTATCGAAAATCGGGTCTGCCGTTGCAAGTTATTGCCGAATATAAGACTTGGCGAAAAGTGTCAGATTGGCAAGGCTCGCAAGGTTGGGTACATCAAACCATGCTGTCTTCGAAACGCAATTTTATCATCACCGGACGTACCCGCACACTGCTGGCCAAGAAAGAACACAACGCCCGGTCCGTCGCGCGCCTTCAAGCTAACGTTACGGGACGGCTTATTTCTTGCCCCGAGGGGTCAGAGTTCTGTCACATCGAAGTTGAAGGTTTTGAGGGTTGGTTGAAACGTGGCGATTTTTGGGGCGTACTCAAGGGTGAGAGCCTAGAATAAGAAAATATTATGGTTATTCAGAATTCATCATAAAGCATTATTTATATAGCTAATATACTGAAATTACTGCATTAATCGACCTCACGATGGGCAGTCTATAAAAATGCCCCGGATCGTGAATTTCCGATCACCTCAGCCCCTTGGTCATTGGTCAAAAAAAGGGTTAACAGTTTCTGTTTTCGCGTTTTTATTTTCCAAATCGTGGGGTGCCAATTGACTTTGTTCTCATAAACGAACGAAATTAAGGCCCCACAGACGGCTTGGCGCAGGCGTCTCATTAATTTCATTACAGACACCATATCAATGACTTATACGCTCTGACGTTCAGATACTTATCTGTAATGCTGGGCTTTCTGATGATTTTCGCCGTCTTTTGAGGCTATTGCGCTTGCGCATCGTTTAAACGTTAACGCCACCGCACAGCAGCCCGAAACCCGCAAGCCTCGGTTCAGAGGTCATTTTACCAAAAGTGGAGGGAAATTCGTCAAAACCACGCCATTTGCCGAAAGTGAAAAGGGCTCATACAAAAAGAAGTGTCGTTTTAGAGGGCTCAATCAGTCCAAATCGGCGGCGAGGGCTTTGCGGATTTGGGGCGCTAAGATCGCCATATGTCCGTATTTTTCGTGACCGATGGCGAGGCCTATTTCCACATCGCCTTGCTTGAAGACTTCCGCCTGAGCCTCTGAAAAATTGAAGTGCAAAAACTGGATGGATGAGGCTTTGCCTGCGGCGTTTG
>Ga0316189_10001640_pt1 | contig 22167 bp, 28 predicted proteins | sample LowCovwburrow_MG_FD_204930 | JGI IMG/M metagenome (GOLD analysis project Ga0316189, IMG submission 204930) | Coastal sediment microbial communities from Maine, United States - Lowes Cove worm burrow | ecosystem: Environmental > Aquatic > Marine > Coastal > Sediment | place: USA: Maine... | reverse complement strand
AATTGCCGACAATTAGAAGTGTGACAGCAATGGCCTATAGGGTTGCTCCAGAAAAAATCAAGCAGGGCCAAATGAATCCATGTAAACTAAATCTTGCATAATGGAAAGATATCAGTTTGAAAACATCATAAGAGAGTGTAAAGAATATTCTACTATCGACATTGATACAGATTGGCGAAAAGAAATATTATTTCAATATGTAAAAGACAGTCAAGCAGAATCGTTTAGAAATATTTTAAAAAAAATTAATAGTTGTAAAATTAAACCTAATCTAAATGACATATTGAACGAAATTAACAGTCCCCAATGAAAATTTTAAAAAAATATATTTTAAAATGAAAAAAAACACAAAATACATTATTACCTCGATCTTACTAATTACTATCAACAGTGCCGCCATATACCTAACCATAGATTCTGTTAACACAACATCCATATTCATATCTCTTACTCTTTGTGCGATTCAATTCGCAATTCTATTTGTATCAAATGAAATAATAAAAAAATATATTTAGCAACTTTAAACTATTTATAGCCACGGAAATAAATTTTTTGTAAAATCAGACAATCAAAAGACATTACTTTAATTCGTTTAGAAAAGAAGAAAAAAATGGAAGAAATTAAAGCAGATTTATCTAATGACGAGGCACTGATAGATTTAATCGCTCAGGGGGTTGCAGATTTTTATGGTAGCAATAGTATCCCGATAGATAAAGTTAAAGAAGCTTTAAGATATGAAATAAAAAGATACTTACAAGATAAACAGAATCTTTCTGAAGAAAATGTTGCTCAAAAGTGGTACAAGACAATAGATCATTTAATTTACGAAGAAAAAAAATACGAAGAACAAGAAAAAGATGGGGGGAATTACAGAAAGGTAGTCTGTAAAAAAAAATGCTCTTTCTGTTGCAATATTGCTGTCGTCATCACGAATGAAGAGGCAAAATTGTTGTCAAAAATTTCAAAAGAGAAAAATATAAAAATTAACAAAAAAAGATTAAAACTGCAAATGATTAAAAATGCAGAAAATTGGCACGATTTAGGAATAAAAAATATGAGATGTGTCTTCTTAAGAGAGAACGAATGTTCTATTTATGAATATAGACCTATCGTTTGTAGAACTCACTTCGTAATGGATGGTAAAATGCTTTGTTATCCATACGAAAAGAATCATAGAGTCAGACACTGGAAACCTATAATAGTATCGGTCGCTGAAGCTGCTGCTATGCTATGCGGGGAAGCTGATTTAATGGCAAGAAAATTATTAAAGTTAATTTAAGAAAGGTTTGAAATGAAAGAAGAGAATAAGATAAATTTGAAAATAGATGAAATAGTTCATGAAAGACTTGATGTAATAGAAGTGGAAATTAAGACTAAGGCATTGCAAGATGTTAATAAATTCTTAAAAGAGTCGACAGAGCGAAGCAGAAAGCTAAATATCGTAATATTTTCAGGAGCAATTCTCTGGATCTTTGCAGGGCTTGTAAGTCTAATTATTGCGTTAATAAATCATTGTAAATAAAACAAAGAGACAAGGAAATGGATGAAAAACTTTATACAATAGACAAAGAAAAAAACATTAAAATATACACTCTCCAAAACTGGAAAAAAGAAGGAGAAAGGCTCTTTGGAACTAAGGATATGTTGCAATGGTGGTTAGTTTGCCCTCAGTGCGGAACACCGCAAAAAACGCAAGAAATAATTGACGCAGGGTTAACAGAAGAGGAGGCAATGAGTTATATTGGTTTTAGCTGTATCGGTCGATTTACTAAAGGTCAAGGTTGCGATTGGACACTAGAGGGGTTATTCCAGATACATAAAGTAGAAATTTCTCATAATGGAGAGTTTAGACAAGTATTTGACTTCTATCAACCATAATTTTCAAAGAAAAGGATTTCAAAAATGAAAATAGAGAGATCGAACAATCAAACAGTGATAACTTTAGATGACATGGAAACGACAATTCTGTTTGTTACTATCGAACAAAAATCGGCTTCTGCAAAAAAATCAATTGCTAGAATGGCAGAGAAACAACTTGATTATAAAAATAAATTTGCAAAAATAAGAAACACAACTTTAATCGAGTGGCAGGAAGTAATTGATCAGTATATAGAAAAAAAGTCGGTGGGGGTAATAGATAGGATGTATAAAAGCAGTTGCGAGAGATAAATCTGTCAGTATAGTTTTTTTCTCTCAGGAAACTGAGGGGCAAGAAAAATAAGCTTAACCTCACTGTAACCTTTGCCGCATCTTTGCCACCGCGGATGAGCTTTCTTGTACCAGGTTTTTCCTTGCTCGTAAGCTCGGACCTTTTCCACGGAAATATCAATTTCTACATAATCGCTATCTGAATAATGCTTAAGTTGATAATCTCTTTTAGATCTTTTGGCGGAAATTTCTGCTATTTTTTCTTGTATGATCGAGTTTTTTGAGGGGTTGCTAATAAATAAGATACAATTTAACACCGTATTTATAATTCTTACATACTCGGCACAAAAATCTTTCGACATTTTATGTTGATACTGGAAATCACCTGTAGTGCTATACTTATCTATAAAATAATCTGGTACGAGCGTGAACAGATCAGAGTCAAGTAGGTCTTTATCTTTGCTAATCCTTGTTGAGGCGAAAAATACAGAACTATGTCGATCATCGCTAATCTCACCGTAAAAACTAACAACAACGACATTGGTATTGGCAGCATAATAAGCATAGGCATTAATGTTTTTAAAATAGACAGACTTTAACCTTGTCAGGTCTAAGCACAGCTTATTCTCTTTAGCTAAAAAGTTGTGCGTGAGTAAGGGAAGTTCTTTCAAGGGGTTAACGGCCTGAAGTATATCACACAGTGTACTGCTGATTACATAGTTTTTATGGGTACATTTTCTAAATATCAGAAAATTATATGTTGCTGCTTTTAATGCACTTAAAGGAGTATTGTTCCCACTTATTAAAATACTTTTGAGAAACATTGAATAATCGTTTGATGTTTCATCCAAGAACCTAGTGAGGTATGCTTTTGACTTAAAAGATATAGTCAGCGTATTAGAACCCTCGTCCCTCTCAAATAAACCCTCTTTGCGCATAATCTCAAAAAACGCACAACATGCGCCCATTAAATCTGTGTATGGCTTTCTTTTATCCCTTTCTATAAAATATTCATCTTCTTTAAAGTCGTTAAATTTTTCATGAAAGAATTTTCGTATAAGCAAAATACCTCCAAAAATGTGTATATGTTATAAATTGATTTACTAATGTTATAAAATAAAATAAAAGTAAATAATAAAACAAAAGAAACAAACAGGAAACTTATAAAAAGGAAACAAAGCATGGAAGCGTTAATAGCTCTTTCAAAGATCCGATCAATACACCTAGCGTTTAATAAAAAAAATCCCTATACAGCGCATTTCGAACGCGAGGAAGAAAAGGGTGATGAATTTTCATCAATATTAAGCTACTCTTTCTTAATTGATTTTGATATTAAATATAAAAACAATTTCACAATAGATGCATCAAAAGAAACATTTAGAGAACTGTATAACAATACGTGCAAGATCGATAAAATAGACGATGTAAACAAAAAAATTATTGAAGATAAAATTGTTAATAAAATATTAGAAGTTCAAAAAGATTTTTTTGAAAAATTAATTTTTAAAATAGACAATTTAAATAAAAGTATAGATTTTATAGAAGGATACAATGGATCTTACTATAAGAATATGCTGGTAAAATATCTAGTAATGGAAAAAATGGAAAAGTTAACTAAAATGGATATATCTTAATAAAAAACGTTCCACGTGGAACATTTTGAAAAGGATTTTAATGGGAGAGTACAAATATATAACTACCGACTCTAGAAGCAAAGTGAAACCCTACAGAGTAAGAGTATACGATAAATCTTTAGGGCGGCTAAAATATGTCGGTAGGTTTGAAACTGTAGAAAGAGCAATAGAAGCGAGAGATAAATATATACAAAAATCCTTAATCCTAAGCGATCAGGAGGAAGATGTAGTTTCGCCAGATTTAAAAAACTACTTAAAAACAGATTCTTTAAAAACAACAGAAATTCCATGGTAAAGGAGTTGAAGTAATGGATAAATTTAAAAAAAATGTAGACGATTTGCGATCGGTAATGATTTGGGTGGATCATCTGAAAACATCCAACAAAGACAAGGAAGTAACCGAGCAGCTAATGGATAAGCTCATAACGGTATGCTCATCTATGATAACAGTTAACCAAGCATTTGATAAAAAATACAACGCAATGAAAGATGAAATAGATTGCTATAAGGGACTTGTAAGAAAAATGAAAAAAAATCCAGTAAAAAAAGAAAAGAAAAATAATGATTGATCTTAAAAAAAGCTTCCAGTTCAAGGAGTTTTCAGATTATTCTTATGCAGATCAATTATCAGCAGTCAGCGCAATTTTCCGATGGCGATATACAAATACTAATTCTTTTGAGAATAGAATAATAGGACTCTTCCCGGTTGCCGATAAAGAAAATTTAGAAAAATTAAGATTAGGATTTAATTTACTTTACGAGGCATATTGTAAATGGGCAGAGTCTACAGGCCGAGATGGTCAGGATTTATTTATTCAATACGGATTAATGTATGGATAACTATGCAGGCAAAGAGATCATTCAAAAAATAAGAATATCACACTTAGAAAATCGTCTTTCTTTAAATAGCTCCAACATAAAAATTTTATATTTTTTAATCCTGTCTAAATGGATCTTCGATTATTTTGTCAAATAACAAATGTTCCACGTAGAACATTTCTGATAAAACCATCCCAAAGATGACATAAAGCAACATTCAATATATAATAAATATAAAGAGGTGTTTTATGTATAAGATTATAGATTTAAAAAAATTCAAATTAATCTCAATTAATGAAAAATATTGTAGTAGAAGCTTTAAATTAAGTCCGAAATACAGGGCATTTAAAGAGTTTATAAAATATTCCATTGTCAAACCAAAACAAAAAATCGAAAAACCATATTCAGTTATTATACTAATCAAAACATACATAGATATAGATAACCCAATAAAGGCAACACTGGACGCGATGGAGGAACATGGACTTATTATAAATGATAAGAAAGTGTTGAGATTAATTGTAGATAAAGAAGAAGAGAAAAGGGGATATCCTTCAGATTTTCAGGTCTACTTAGGGACAAAAGGAAAAAGTAGAACCATTACCATTCCAGAACTTAACTAATAGGGGGAATTATGTTAGTAAAGTTTAAATACAACAATTTTAGCATTAAATTAGTAGCTGAAAATTACACAAAATCGGAAGAGGATAAGATAAGGCAAGCCGCTTACTATATGGTATACGCTTTGGGACATAACGATTTTAAAGAGTTTTGTCTTAACTACGAATATAAAATAAAAACTTGCTATTGGAGCGGATTGAAAAGGAAGTGCTATTATAAAAAATATGAAACATTTTATAAAAACAACGGCAGGACAAACCAACAAGTTTATAATCATATCATGTCTGGACAAGAGGAATTAAATGGAGAGTTGGACAATGAAGCAGATGTTTACTTAAGAATAGACCGAAGGTATAAACCTGGTGTTATCGGCTATACATATCCGTCTTCCAAGTGGCAATATTTATATGCCTGGGTGATGGAAGAGAGAAATGCGGAATATATTGCTGGGAACTTAGCTCATGAATGGTGTCACAAGCTAGGATATACCCACAAAAAAAATAGTAACCCTCACAGAAGGCACACTGTTACATACGCAGTAGGATATTACGTTAGAGACTTTTTATACAAGAGGTATGAAAATGAAAAAGAAAAAAAAGAAGGGAAATGAGCCTAAAAAAAAAGACGATAGTAAAAATACGAGAGGTCGGCCCAGCATATTCGATGACAAAGAAAAAGAGCAACAATTAACTGAGATTATGCGATTTAAGCCCACTTTGAAAGATACCGCTGCATTTTTTAGAGTCCATACAGACACAATCGAAAAGCACATAAAAAAAAATCACAACATGAAATTTTCGGAATTTCGAGAAATGTATATGGTCGAATGCAGATTTAATGTAGTTAGGGCCTTAATTAAAACAGCAGAGGCCGGAAATGTTAAAGCGATCGAATTGGCCCTTGCTTATTTGTTTAAATGGACCAGCAAGGACAAAGAAGAAACAAAAAGGAATATTTATATAAAATACAATATTGTTGGGCCTGAAGAAAAGTAGAAATAAATGGATTCAAGTTTATTGCAAGGACAGTATGAATTTATAACATGTGAGTCTAAAAAGGCCCTTTTACTGGCCGGAATTGGATACGGTAAGTCCTTTTCGGGCGCACATTTTGTAATTAATATGGTTAGTCAGTACCCTAAATCCAAGGGGCTTGTAACTGCAAACACATATACACAGTTGGTAAATGCCACCGTATCTACTATAGCAGGTGAACTTAGCTTATTAGATATTCCACATAAAGTTGTACTTGGTGGACCTAGAAAATATATAAAAGTATTCGATACATTAATATATCTGTATTCGCTAGAAAGACCAGACAGCATAAGGGGAATAGAGGCCGGATGGTGGCTATCTGATGAATCGGCATTTGCAAAGCATGAGGGAATCCAGATATGCAGGGGAAGACTTAGAGATAAGCATGGTCCTCTTTACGAAAGACATACTACTAGCCCTAATGGATTTAATTGGGCCTATGACGAATTTGAGAATAAAGACGGCAATAATATTACAAAAGACATTGCTTTAATCCGTGGAAAAACCAGAGATAATATCTTTTTGCCAGACGGCTATTATAATTCGCTATTAGAAGACTACGGCGGCCCCGATAATCCTCTAGCAAAACAAGAATTGTTCGGTCAGTTTGTAAACTTACAGAGTGGTGCTATTTACTGGGCTTTTGATCGTAAGAGGCATGTAAAAAGTTGTAAAGCAGATCCAAAATTCCCTGTCTATGTTGGGCAAGATTTCAATATCGATAACATGGAAAATGTATATGTGCAGTACATAAACGGTGTATTTTATGTGTTTCAAGAGAATGTACTTAAGCATCATGGGGCCAACACAGATACAGCGGCAACTAAAATATGCAAAGATTTATTACCAAAGTATAGGCCTTTAGTTGTCCCTGATTCAACTGGGAAAGCGATTAAAACATCTAGCTCAGGATCAGATATCGAGATCCTTAAAAGATATGGCCTAACAGTTTTAGATACAACAAACCCTTTTATTCGAGATAGACAAAACACTGTTAACATTTTGTTAAAACAGGGTAGAATAAATATTGATCCTTCTTGTATAAATTTAATAAAAGAATTTGAAACAATTTCTAGCAGGGATAAAGAAGGTGATAAAGCGCATGTTAGTGTAGGTTTTGGCTATGTAGCCTATAAAATAGAACCCTTAAGACAAAGCAAGCGACCTCAACGAACAATAAAACTTTAAAGGATTAAAGTGATGTTAGTGCAAAAAATAGATAAAATTTTAGCTTATATAGAATCGAAAGAAAAATTTCTAGAATTTAATGAAACCATTTTTAATATCTTAGAGGGCGAACTACTTAATTATGTAAATGTGGCATTGAAGAAGCAGTTATTGTCTGATAATGCATATGAGAGTGCCAGGGAGGGCATTAGCCCAATCAATATAATAAAAAAATTCCGAGATAAATTAACAAAGCTCTATGCTGCGAATGTCGTTCGGAAGGCACTTGTTAATGGAAAACTTTCAAAAGCGGATCAGGATATTGTTGATTGGTATGTAGATAATTTGAATCTTAATAAACATTTTAACAATTTTAATGGATTCTTAAACACTACAAAAACAGGGTTTATAGAACCTTATCTGACAAAAGAAAATGATCCAAAACTTAGAACAATACCCTCTCATCAATTTTTAGTCTATTCAGATGATCCAGTAGAACCCAATAGGCCTACAATTTTTATAAAAATTATGGGAAAAAGGACATTTGAAAAAAATGGAAAAAAGAAAGATCTAGACGTCTACTTTTTATATTCAGCTGATGAGTTTCTAGCGATTAACTCAGACGGCGATATACTGAAGGAATTTACCCAGCAAAATAAAGGGGTAAATGTTTATGGAACTTTACCAGGCGTTTACGGAAATACAAGCGATTATCTATTAATGCCAAAACCCGACACGGATCTTTTACAAATTGGTACATTAATACCTTTAATGTTTACATTCGGGAATGATGCGCTGAAATATATGTCTTACAGTATATTGTACGGAATTGATATCGATGCCGAGAACCTAGAAAGAAATCCTAATGTGTTTTGGGTTTTTAAAAGTGATCCGGAGAAAAAACCAAAAATCGGACAGATAAAACCTGAAGTAGATGTTTCCAAGATTATAGAAAATATTATGGTCCAGCTAGATGCATGGCTAGAGACTAAAGGTATTAAACCAAGTAACGCCGGAAATCTAAGAGCGGATAACAACCTTTCGGGGGCCTCTTTGCTTATTAAAGAGATGGACACAACCCAGGCATTAAAAGACCAGATTCCTCTTATGGCCGAAGCAGAAAATAATTTCTGGAAAATGATGGCGAAGGTACATAATTATTGGGTTTCTTCAGGAATTGTTAGGGGCCTAGGCATCATGAACGAAAACATTAGCGTTAAAGTTGAGTATGAGCTACCTAGAGCTATCGAATCGGAGGATGAGCTATTAGAAAGATCAATAAAAGCTAAAAATAACAACTTAGTAACAACAAGAGGAGCAATAGCAATCTGGAAACCAAAATTAACAGACAAGGAATTAGATCAGAGGATAAAAGAATTAGAAGAAGAATTTGAAGAAAAAATTAAGGAAGTTAGCGAGAAAGATTTAAAAAATGAAGATAAAGAAGGTCAATAAAATGAATTGAAAAGAGAGGTGAATAATGCCTAAGAATGTCGTAAGCGAGGATATTACACTGTCTAAGGACTACACAGCACTAGAAAGAAGATCCATTGGCAGGGATATAATAGAGTACCTGAGGGACCGAACAAAATCAGGTCGTGGCGAAGGGGGCAGGGAGTGGAAAGGAAAGGCCGGAGAGTATTCAAAAAGCTATAAAAGTTCGATTGATTATAAGTTGAAAGCACAAAAAGGAACTGTTGACTTAACCCTTTCTGGGGATATGCTAACAGCGATTGAAGTTATCCAAAATAAAAAAGGCAAATTACAAATTGGTATCCCTTTTGGGGCTTCAGAGTGGGGAAGGGGGAAAGGGAATATTTTGGGGTCTTATGGTGGAAATCCTAATTCAAGTAAAGAAAGACCTTTTCTAAAACTCTCCAGCCAAGAAGTAAAAGATATCCTCAGCAATTACCCTCTGGATGATAAAGGTAGGAAAAAAAATGAGGATAAATTAAAACAGCAAGATTCGATTTTAAGGGGGTCGTAATGGCCTTTATAAATATAAAGATAAATACGGACGAGTATTTTAGACGGTTTACAAAAGATTTTCAAAACATGATTTTAAAGTCGCTGAATAAAAATGCAATGACCAGGATTGGCGGTATTTTAGCAGAAGACATTAAAAGACGGACTAGGCTGGGATTTGGTGTTAAAAAAGCTAACCAAGAAAGAACAAAACTAAAAAAGTTGAGCGATAAATATGTAAAATTCAGGAAAGATAATAAAGGCAAGCTATTAAATTTAACAACACCGAAAAGATCTAATCTGACATTTTCTGGACAACTTCTTGATAGCTTGACGGCCCAATCGGATAACCCTGGCAAAGTTACGTTGAGATTTCTTGGAGTCCATAAAAATCTAGATGGGTCTACGATGAACAACGGACTTCTTGCCAATTTTGTTTCAAAAGCTCGACCATTTTTAGGGCCTACAAATCGAGAAATTCAGCGATTAAAGACCAATATTAAAAATCAAATATTAAAAAGTCTGTAGCACTCTTTTTAATATTGTTGACCATTAACTAAAAGGAATTTAAGATGGAAGATGGAAAAAATGTTGACAATGTCCCTAGTGGGGATATCGAAAACAAAACTGGAACAGCTAGTGGCGGCCAGGAGAGTGGGGAAGTTTCATATTCGACTTATAAAAAGACTTTGTCTCAGCTTAAAAGCTTGCAAGAAAAATATAAGGACCAAGCATCAGCACTTGATTCTTTTAAGCAAAAAGAGCAAGAATTTGAGCAAAAGAAATTAGAAGAAGAAGGCGAATATAAAAAACTTTTGGATCTTGAGAGGCAAAAAATTAGTAAGTTCGAGCAGGAAAGAGACAGTTATAAGAACAAATTGATAACTGCCCACAAGCTAAACGCGTTCAATGAAAAGTTGCCTTCCAAGATTTCAAACCCAAAATACTTTCAACATGTGCCGGTTGAAGACATCTTAATTGATCCTGAAACTGGTCTAGTGGATGAATCCAGCGTTGATAGTGTAGTATCAGGTTTTATAAAAGAACATCCTACGCTATTACAAACAAAAGCCAATCCGATGCCCTCGGACGCTCCTGGAACTAAAACGACACTAACACATGCTGAATGGTTAAAACTTCCCACTTTAAAAGAACGTAAAGAAAGGATGCACGAAGTATACACTAACGATAGTTAGAGGTTTTAAATTATAACAAGGAAGGTTTTAAATGGGCGCAACTTCAGTCAGCGATGTTTCCAATCAAGTACAAAAATATTGGAGTCCTCTTTTCCAAGATGAGCTATTAGAGACTAATCTATTGGCAAATCTTGTAAACAAAGAGTTCGAAGGAGATCTTAAAAAAGAGGGAGATACTGTTTATGTAAACCAAATTAACAGGCCTACTGCGACGCGTAAAACAGTAGGATCGGGACATGAATATTTTAACACTACAAAATTATCGACTTCAAGAATTTCAATTGTAGGCGATCAGGTTATATCAGCGGCCTACGAGTTCGATGATCTAATTGACTTACAAAGTCAAATTGGGCAGCAAGATTCAAAAATTCGTCAGGGCTTGGCAGAGGCCGTAAATATTGAGTTAAACAATTATCTCTATGAGAAAGTGAGTCCTTCGACTTCTGCACCAGATCATTTAGTTGACTCGGTTACAGACTTCAATGCTTCGCAACTTAACGGAGTTAGAAAGCTGGCCTCCCAAGCTAAATGGCCCAAAGATGGAAACTGGTACGGGCTTGTAGATCCCCAATATTACAGCGATTTACTTAATGCGGCAACTTTAACGAACACCGATAACATCGATGAAAAGCCAATTGTCGGTGGATTTTTTGGGACGCGAAGATTTAATTTCAATTTGTTTGAAGATAATTCAGACGGTCTGATTAGCGCAATGCAACGACTTGATGGAACTTCTACAGCTACGGAAGATGCTGGGTTATTTTTCCATACCGACTTCATGGCCCTTGTAATGTCACAAGACATTGTTTTTGAAGTTGATAAACTAATCTCCAATAAGCAATTTGGATACATCATTGTCGCTAAAATGGTCGTCGGTGCTGCACTTACAAACGATGGCGATAATAAGCACATTGTAGTTTATAACACTTGATTTTATTTAATTAGATAAAATAGACACGGCCTAAACATGAGTCGTGTCCAAAAGTGAATTATTATGAGAAATTTACGGCCTTATCGATTCATAACGACTATCCAAGCAAAATCAGCGAGCGATTTAGATAAGGAGCTTGCTAGCATCATTATTCCTTTCAACATTGTTGGTCTATATGTAGACCAAGGAATCCACTACGCAAAAATCAATCCCATAAGGCCTTTAAAAAGAAAAATAATTAAAAAAAGTCCAAGAGATACAAATAGAATCTTTAAAATAAATAAGGAGTTATAAATGGCAGCTTTAGATAATGCTAAAACAGTAGCGGCCCCTTTTGGGAATGCCGTAGAATATATCAACGTCCAGTACGATTTCTCGGTAGATGGGGGGGCCGCGGCAGATTACGATGTTCTAACCGCTGATGGCGATTTACTGGTAGAATTTATTTGTTGCGACGTAGAAACAGCATTTACCAGTGGTGGGGCCAACGTCAATGACTTGGGTAAAGCGGCAGGTGGTACAGAGTTTTGGAGCGACCAGGCCGTTGCAAGCTTAGCATTAGATGCGCAATTAATAGCAGACACTCCAGGAACAATAGTTGAGTTGGCAGATGGGGAAGCAATTGTTTTAGGCATTGAGGCCGCGGATTTAACAGCAGGCAAGGCAGTTTTTAAATTTAAGGTATTTAAGCGTGGGCTTTAATCAGGCCGCTTAAATAAACATCTTTTCCTTTGAAATATATTTTCGGTCTTTTTGGTTAGGGCCAACCAAGGAGGCCGTTTTTTTTAAAAGGGTTTTTATATGCCTTTGCCGCCACACATAAATGATAGAATTAAGGAAAGCTTTGTTCTTGCTGGAGGGAGGGATTCGGTCCAGCAAGTTCTTCCTATCTCAGAAAGTGGCGATGTATTATTTTCGGAGTCATCACCTGGGAGAGTAGACTTCCCTAACACATATTTCGATATTTTTGGAAAACTTGAAGTTGCGGCCCCTTATAAATTATATGAATATTCTGCTTGCTACCCGATAGATACTACCAGATACCTGGATACTTTAACGAGTGGCAGCGGTACAGTCGTAAGAAATGCAATAAAAACTCAAATTGAGTTTACTACGACAACCGCAAGTGGAGATAGGGTCTTATTACAAACTAGGCGGAATGTTCAGTATAACAAAGCAAATTCTCAACAAATATATTTTGTGTACAGACCTAACCCCCTTTCAAATCGACGCGAGCGGTTTGGCCCTCACGATGATAATAACGGAACGTTTTTCGAGATCGAAGGTGTTAATGTAAATTTAGTTGTTAGATCAGATACTAGCGGCTCTGTTGTAGATTTAAAATTTGCCCAGGCAGATTGGGATGATCCCTTAGATGGAACTGGGGATTCTGGGCTTACAATAGATTGGACAAAACAAACAGTTTTCAAAATTGAATTTGGGTGGCTTTCATCTCGCGGAATACGATTTTTTATAGATGTAGGTGGTACTATTGTTTTAGTAAAAACTTATTTTGTATCTAATACCTTAGAAGTACCTTTTTTTGCAGTTCCAACTCTTCCCTTCAGAGTCGATATAGAAAATATTGGAACTACTGCACAAATTCAGGTTAATAGTATTTCTTGTATTTCTTATATATCGTCTGGGGCAATTCAACAGGAAGGGCCTGTAAGAACGTTAACTTCTGACATAACGCCAATTAATGTAACAACAACGGAAACAATAGTTGAAGGGGTTAGATTAAATTCTTCTTTTATTAACGGATCTTTACAAATTAAGGGATTAAATATTGCCACCATAAGCGGAACGCAAGAGTTAAGATATCGAGTCTTATACAACCCAACATTAGTTGGAGATGTTTGGGCAGCAGGATCAGAAGGAATTCACGACACTCTAACTTCGGTTACAAGCTTTTCAGGCGGCAGTGTTATTTTAACAGGAATATTAAATTTGAGTAATCAAGTTATTCAAATTTCGAACGCTCAGGATCTAGTAGAAGACACATATGTAGGGCGGGACGCGTCTAATAACGCAGATCCCTTAGTACTAACTTTTCAATCAACAGGTGGGATTGGTACAGCACATTACGATTTAAGTTTTAAAGAATATATATAAAAAGGCGTTTAAAATGCATTACAGAATAATATTTTCAGACAATGGAACTCTAAACGATTTAAGCGTTAATTTAAATAATTATCATTCTGGAACAGGGGCCATTGGAGTTGTTGCAGCAGACGATTATTTATATATTGGATCTAGATATCCCTTCAATAGTTTTTATATGTCTTTCGGTACGGCAAATACACAAGCGTCTACTCTCAGCATTAGTTATTGGGATGGGAACCAATGGAGATCAGCAGTCGATGTTATCGACCAGACAGATGGTTTTCAACAAAACGGTCTTGTAACTTTTGTTCCAGACAAGGGACAATCAGGATGGTCAAGAGAGGATACTGTTAACAGAGGTGGAACAGAGCAAGTCACAGGGCTAGGGGATGTAACAATATATGACCAATATTGGCTAAGACTCTCCTTGTCAGCAGATTTAGACGCAGGAACCACGCTCGAATGGATCATGTATAAATTTATTGTAGATGATGACCTTTATAGCGAATATCCTATATTTAATAGCAGTACTTTAAAAACCGCTTATGAATCGGGAAAATCAGATTGGGAAGAACAAATTGTTGTTTCCTCAAGAATCGTTGTCGATGAAATGATAAAAAGGGGCATTATTGATTCAGGGAATCAGTTATTGGATTACAAAAAAGTTGAATCCCCTACTATACCTAAAGTCGCTGAAATTATATTTAATGGTCTAGGGGATGATTACGATAATGATCGTTTAAAAGCAAGAGACAGTTTTAATAATAGAATAAGTAACAAGGTTTTTAATGTAGACCTAAATAATAACGCTACTCTCGATAATAGAGAGCTAGGGGTAAGGTCCGGACATTTCTGGAGATAAAAATGCCTAGTTGGTATTAAAAAAATAATGTTCCACGTGGAACATAATGGGAATTTTAAAAAATGAGTTTGAGCAATATAATAGATGCATTACATACAGAGATGGACACGCTTTTTGCTGCTACCAAAACAATTATACCTAATCCATATTCAATTATCGATAATCCTATCGTTTATCTAAAAGATGGTTATGGTCTTCAGGTAAATGATGAGGGGATAGCAATTAGTGGGACTCTAAAAGACGATAATGCAATTAGAGCATTTAACTTTATATTAGTTAAGGAAATATTTAGATTAGAAAATGATGTAACAATCATGAGGACGGAGACAAAAACTATTCTTGAAGATCAGAGATCTTTTAAAGATAGAATTCTGGACTTCGATCAGCTCGGCATCACAGATCAAATTGATAAAATTAATTTTAGCACGGCATCAGGAATTGAATTTATTGCAGCAGACAAATACAATTTTATAACATGCAATTTAGCATTTACGATAGAATATGCAACACAAATATAATATAGGGGGTAATTATGTCCGTACAAAATAAAAGCACAACTTGCGCAATTGTAGTAGAAAGCACAGAAGGAACGCCTGTAGCTCCTTCTAGCGCAACAGAAGATTATATAGCATTACAGGAAGGTTTTTCTATTTCACCTTCATTTGACGAACTTGAAAATGCTGAATTAACCGGATCAATCGGAATGGCCAAAAGTGATCTAGGTTTTGAAAACCCAGCTTCTTCAGTTTCACATTACCTAAAACACTCAGGTGTTGAAGGAACAGAACCAGCTTATGGCCTATTAGTAGAAAGCTGCCTGGGTGATACTGGCGGCCCTGGAGCAGAATACGACACTGTGGCCGGATCAACAACTAGCGTTGTTAACGTTGATAGTGGAGAGGGGTCAAATTACGAGAGGGGAACAGCATTATTAGTAAAAGATTCCACTAATGGGTACAGCGTAAGAAATGTCCTTTCGGTCGCGACTGATGCGTTAACACTAGCGTTCGATCTAGCAAATGCGCCGGCCAGTGGTGTTAATCTGGGAAATGCAATTCTGAAAAAACCGGCCAACTCTGGTCATCCTACTTTTAGTCAGTGGATTTATCGAGGTAACGGAGGGGCCACAGAGTTAATGGCCGGTTGTCGTGCCGTAACGATGAATATTTCTGCCACAGCTGGAGAGTATGTAAATTGTGATTTCGATATTGAAGGAATTGAATATTTTTGGAATCCAATTGAAATCGCTGCCGCAGATATATACTTAGATTTTACTTCAGACAATGGAACATTTGCGGCCACAGTTACCGCCCAGTGGTATAAAAACCCACATGATCTAGCTGATGCCATAGCTACGGCCCTGGCCGCTGAGGATAGCGCAGAAACCTATACTTGCACATACTCTAATTCTACTGGTAAGTTTACAATCGCAACGTCTACAAGTGCAGTCTTAACTCTCCTTTGGAATACAGGGGCCAACGCAGCTAATACGATAGGCGATAAAATAGGATTTTCTACCGCCGCGGATGATTCGGGGGCGCAAACATACACTAGCGATACCGCCCAGGACTATAGCGATCCTCAAACACCAAGCTATGACACAGCTACACCAGTTGTTGCAAAAAACATACAACTGTTTATTGGCGACTCGGACGATAATACTTGTGTTGGAGTCTCAGAATTCTCTTTGACAATCGCAGGTACAAAATCAGATTTACTATCAATTTGTGCAACCTCTGGAAAGTCAGGATCTTTAATAACAGGCCGCGAAGTGACCGGAACCGCAGTCCTGAGACTAACACAATATGAGGCCCAATATTTCGATAAATTCGCAAATAATGAGAATGTCCAGCTTGCCTTTACAGTCGGTGATAAAGATAGCGGAGGGGATTGGGTTGCTGGAAAAGTTGTTAATGCATTTTTACCATCAGCAACTATAAATTCCTTCGAGCTTCAAGATACGGACAATATTGTAGAATATAATTTAGGATTTAAAGCATATGTTTCAAATTCTCTTGGTGAAATTTATATAAATTTTCTGTAGTATCAAAACAATATTATCTAGCAAGAAAGAATTTTCTTTCTTGCTATAATCTTGTTGAGAGGTAACAAATGAGAGAATTTAGCGTAGATTTGTCGAAGCACGAAGGTATTACAGGAAAATTGATTTTAACAATTCCCACATATCGTCAACGGTTAAAAATAATAAAAGAATGTAATTTTAAAATTAATGAGCAGGGCGATGTAAATGTAGGGACCGAAACGCTCGAAAGCATGGTTAAATTAATTGATTTGGCCGAACCTCACTTTAAAAAAATTGATCTTAAATTTGGTGAGATCCACGTTAAAAACTTTGAGCAAATGGAGAGTTACACAGAATTTGATACGCTAATTACTGAAGCGGCCACAGCAGTCTTAAACGCTGGTAAGCTGGGGAAGTAGAAAGGGCCTTATTGAAGCAACAGGCAAATTGGGCCATAAAAGGCATGAAAGGACACAATGGAATGATTCTTTATGTCGAGGAATATTTTAATAAAAAAATGTTGGCCAAATTAGGTTATAGGTTTTCAGTCGATGAATTGACGGTTGCAGATGTAGAGGCCTTCCAAATTATTCAGGAAGCTATCAATAAAAATGAGGCTGATAGCATGAAAAAAGCAAAAGGTAGAAGACATGGCCGAATCAATTAATATACCTATAAAAGTTATTTCAAAAGAGGCACTTAGGGATCTACAAGTAATTTCAGCAGAAGTAAAAAAAATAAATAAAAATTTTACTGCCATTAATGAGTCGCAAAACACAACATTAAGAAAAACAAGAAAAGAATTATCTTTTTTGACAACCGAGTATAAAGCAGTTGGCTCTGCTGCAGGAGCTTTAGGGGCAATAGTATTAACTCAAAATAAGGAAGTTAGAAAACTGATTTTTAATTTTCTAGGACTCGCGAAGGGCTTTAACACAACGACTAAAAATTTACTCGTCTTCCAAAATTCGGCCAGGGTCTTAAATAAATTATACAGAGGTTTAAGAACAGCGACATTAAGCACGGTCGATATAACAGGAAGACTTGCCGATGCCTTTGTTTTTTTAGATAAAGGTCTTATTGGTTTTAGTTTGAACTTAGCTACATTGTCAGCAGGATTATTTGGAGTTTCAAAGGCCTTTGAATTATTCGATAATGAAATAACTGAAACAATAGCAGATATTTTACTTTTTTCTTCCATTTTAACTGGCTCGCTATCTATTGCATTAATTAGCTTAATAAAGTTTGTCGGGGATTTGTCTTTTAAAATTGGAACAACATTAGCAAATGCGGCACAAAAAGCAACAGAAACTTTTATTGAGTTTGATAAAAAAACTTTTGTGTTTGAAAGGACAGTAAAGGGATTTAATAAGTCATTTGGCGACAGTATCGGGACTGTTGAAAGCTGGACAAAGGCCGTGAAAGAACTTTCCGATGAAACTGCTTTTACGGAGCAGTCTTTAAGGGGCGCTGTAACAGAAATCGTAGCAACAACGTCGGCAATGGGGTTTAACGAAGATCAGCAAAGAAAGTTATTAGAAATAACAGCAGATTACGCAAGGTTTCTTGGTGATGATGTCGTTCAAACAACAATTGAATTTATATCTGCATTAAATGGGCAGGCCCAATCTGTGCAAAAGTACGGGGTGAAGTTAGGGGCGGCCAATATCCAGCAAAAAATTTATAAAAAGGGTGTCGATTTATCATTTAAAAGTTTAACCGAAGCTGAAAAAGTACAATTCAGATGGAATTCATTGCTAGAACAGTCTATTCCTATTCAAGGAACAGCGGTTGATGTAACAAAAACTCTGGCCGGACAGCAAAAAGTATTAAATAACAATATAATGCGTTTATCCCAATCTTTTGGAGAGGGTGCAGCTATAATAGAAAATAATAATTTAGTGGCCGCTGCCCTTAATATTGTAATAAGCGACTTAAGCGAAGGGTCTGCAAAGCTGGCCGGTTTTTTTAGTTCTTTAATTGGTCGATTTTTACAGTTTTCTGGTGCTTTGCTAACAGTAAGCTTTAATGTCTTCGGTTTAATTAAGGGTATAAAAATATTAAACATTCTATTAGAAACTGAGCTTATAACAAATCTTTTTAATTTACCAATACCGTTTATAAATAAAAGCCTAACAAAATTAATAAAAACATCGGGGGCAACTTATGTTAGCTTCAAAAGCTTAACTGATATTTTTAAAACCTTCGGCTCAGTTCTTGCCATCCAATTTAAAGTAATCATAAGTGGTCTATTAGGTGTGCAAGTCGCATCAATTTCTTTAAGTACTGTTTTAAAAGGTGTATTAGTTAGATCACTCGCTTTAACAAAGGCCGCTTTTATAGCGTTAAGAGGGGCCGTTGTAAAATTATTAGCCAACCCAATAGTTTTAACAATTGCCGCGATCGCTGCCGCTTTATTTGCTCTTTTCAAAGCATTACAGGTTATTAATGAAAGAACTGGTATTTTTACAGAATTATGGGATTCGCTGGTTGATTCATTTAAAGATACAGTTTCAATTTTTAAACCTTTAGTAAAATCGTTTAAAAATTTTGGTAAAATATTGGTCTATATTGCAAAAGATGTTTTTGGGCTTTTTGTTTTTGGTGTCGCTAAGGTTATTTCGTCGTTTTTAAGCTTTATTAAGCTCGTTAGTGGATTTGTAAAAAAATTAAAAGGTTTTAGTTTATTTGCAAATGCTTTTGCAGGTCTAGAAATTGACGAAACGCAAATAGACTCTATCGAAAGGGCCAGAGATAAACTAGATACTTTTAGTGATAGTTTATTTAATGCAGGATTTGAATTTGATAAATTAAAAAATATTTCTTCAAAGGCCGCATCAGACATTAATAAAGATGTAAAAAAGATTGATTTAAAACCGCTATTACAATTACAAGAAGAATTAAAAGATATCGGTCTAACAGATATCGATAAACTAAAAAGGCAAAGAGCAGAAAGATTAAAAGTTATTCAAGAAGCTTTACAGAGCGAGGGTAAGGCCTTTAGAGTCGCTAAAGAACTAGAAAGAAAGATCAATTTAGATTTTAATACGCAATTATCGGCAATAAGAAAATCAGAAAATGATGAAAGACTGAAACAAGAAGAAAAAAGATTAGAATTTATAGAAAATTATAAGAAAAGTTTCGCAGAAACAGAGAAAGAAATATCTGGCATACTCGCAAAAATCGGTCAGTCTGCCAGTAGCGCGTTAACTTTTGCATTTGGAGGCGGTAAAACCGAACTAGAGAAAGAATTAGAGCAAAGCTTAGAAGAATTGGAGCAAAATTTTAATGCCGGACGGATTGGTCAGGTCGAATTTGAGCTTGAAAAAAGAGAGATAGAAAAACAAAGAGATGAGCTTGCAAAAAGCACATATCTAGGCATAACAACAGGAATTTTAAATTCTATAGCCAAAGGCGCTGAAGGTGCTAAAGACATAATAGTTAGTTCAATCCAGGCCGGACTAAATAGGCTTGTGCCAGGTCTAGGGGATGCATTGGGGCCTATTATAAATGCGTTTGCATCAGGTCCAGAGGCAACCAAAAAAATGGTTAATGATTTTGCAGATGCAATACCAGTTATAATAGAAAATATAATACTAAGCATTCCAGCATTTCTTGAAGCTTTTGCAGACAAAGCTGACGTTATCGTTGAAAGGCTGGCCCAAAGATTACCACGAATTATTCCAAAATTAATTGTTGGATTAATCAGAGGTGTTTTAAAAAGTCTATATGCAATTTACTTAAAAATGCCAGCGGCAGCATTAGAAGGGTTTATTTCTAGCCTAAAAGATGGAATTTCGCAAGCCTGGGAACTCGGACTTAAGGACGCATTTTCTAAAGTTGCCGAGTATTTAAAGACTGCCTTTAATTTTTTAAAAAATATATTTTATAATTTAGGTAAAAAAATATTTGAAGGTTTAAAAAATTCACGATTTGGAGAAATAGGAACAAAATTATTTGAGGCCGGAAAGAAAATTTATGAGGGCCTAAAGTCTGCATTAGAGAGAATTCTAAATTTATTTTTTGAGGCCGGAAAGAAAATTTATGAGGGGCTAAAGTCCGTAATAGTGGGATTAGGGAAAATATTATTCAACCTTGGAAAGAAAATTTTTGATGGTCTAAAATCGGCTTTAGAACCGCTATTTAATATTTTTTATAATTTAGGAAAAAAAGTTTTTGAGGGGTTATTTGACATATTAAGAAGTGGATTTAGTATATTAAGCGATTTATTCAAAAAAATATTTAAGTTTGACGGTGGTGGAACGGGAGTTGTTGAAGATTTTCTTGGGTTTGATTTTCCTTTCATAGCGTTTAACAAAGGTGGTAAAGTCCCTGGCACTGAAAAAGTCCCTGGCGATTCCTCATTAAATGACACTGTGCCTGCCTTGTTATCGGCTGGGGAAATGGTAATACCAAAATCAGCAATGAGGAATGGAATAACAGGAATATTTTCATTTTTGGAAAAAATGGGCTATACCCCTAAGGGGTATTTTCTAGGCGATATAGTAGAAAGCGTAGGTGGATTTTTAACTGGCGCTATTTCCAGTGTGGTCCAGGGAGTTACATCTTTCGTGAATGCTGGTGGCGGTGCTGTCGATACTATATTTTCCCCAGCAGGCGACATGTATACATCAGCAGCAAACTATCTATCACAATTTGCAGAATATCTAGCTAACCCAAAAGTTTATTACGATATTTTAAAATCTCTTGCCAGAATAGGGGCATCTATTGATATAGAACAGTTATTCACCAACCCAATACATGCAATAAAAAAAGCTTTACTTGGCGTTACAACATTTTTCCAACCGTTTTTTAGGCAAATAATTGGGGGGGGGCTTCCTTTTAAAGATGGTGGATTAATCCCAAAAGGATTCAATAACGATAATTTCCCTGCCAGATTGACATCAGGTGAGCTAGTAATTGATCGCAGTACAACCAAAGATTTACAAGATTTTCTTTCTGCTCAAAACTCTCCTACGCAAAATAATGATAATATGATTGGTTTACTCTCCCAAATATTAAACACTCTCCAAATGGACAAAACTGTAAACACAAGCGTAGAGTTTAACGGGGATACACTAGCAGATATTATTTTAGAGCTTAATAGAAACAACGCAAGGATCGCGTAATGACAACGACTACTAACCAACGAATGAGATTCATGGACAATAACCTTGCAGAACTTACAAGTGGATCGATCACATATTCTAGCGAATTGGCCGCCTTTCCAGGGTCAAATTCTGTAAATAAATTTAGGTCTAAGGTTTGGAAACCGGCCGGTAATTTTGTAATTACAGCAAGCAGTAACGATAAAATATACATAAATGATGGGGCGAACAAAACGGTAACCATGACCGCTGGGAGCTACACCGCCGACACTCTAGCGACAGAAGTTCAGACACAATTAAACGCCTCGTCCTCTGGATGGACTTTTGACTACAATAATACCGCAGGAGAGTACAAGTTTAGGTTTGCACATGGGTCTACCCACACTTTGCGATTTTCGGAGCAAACTGAGGCATTATGGGACGATTTAGGGTACGTTTTAACGAGCGATGAAACTATTTCGACGGAAAGAAAAGCTGACGAGCAGAGAAATCATATGTACGAATCTGTGATATACGATCTGGGATATAATGCGCCGATAGAATTCTTCTCTGT
>Ga0316189_10001639_pt1 | contig 22175 bp, 22 predicted proteins | sample LowCovwburrow_MG_FD_204930 | JGI IMG/M metagenome (GOLD analysis project Ga0316189, IMG submission 204930) | Coastal sediment microbial communities from Maine, United States - Lowes Cove worm burrow | ecosystem: Environmental > Aquatic > Marine > Coastal > Sediment | place: USA: Maine... | reverse complement strand
TAAATGTTTTTCTATGATCTTACGATCATTGTGAGTAATATAGGACATAGACCACTTGGGTTATAGATATAAATTTGTCATTCATATCCTAACACTCAGGTGGTCGAACTTATTCTAGAACTTTTGCTCATAGTTGATAACTGGCAGTTATGGAAAAATTATGATATAGTTACGAATACTTAAATAATGATTATGAAAAAACTTGAACGCTCCCCGTCTAGCCTCCAGATTCTAGAGACTGCAAGTGCACCAGAACGACCACGTCATCATCATGAACTCGGTGGCTGGGACGAGTTGCGAGCTGCCGTTGTTGTCGAGGAAAGGGTTGCCTACCCCGGGTCTATTCCGCTTGTAGAGCTCAACAAGGAAGGGGTCGTCCCGGAGCTGCTTCACCAGGTCTCCACTTTGGGTGTGGGCTACATCTTAAAAGAGCATGATTATGACATTGCAAGCTTGTAGCCTGTGGGTGAGGGGATGCTCCAATACCTCAAGCCTGAGCATGTCGTGGGCTGGGAGCGCTTGGCACATAGAAGGCGTCTTCGTTGGCTTATAAGACAAGTCATATGCTGTCGGGGGCCGAGCATTCCAAAGCTTCCGTCCTATGCTTTTATTGCACATGGGGAACTTGTTCGCGCGGTGATTGCCATCGGCCTCAATTTGGACAGAAGCGCCTATGGTAGCGTTGTGGAGGATGAGGCGGTTTCGCTTCCACATTATAAGGACTTCTGATATTTGGCCTGGCACCCTACATTTAAAACTAATGGGTAATATAAATCGTTAAAAAAGTGTTAATGCATCATTGACTTTAGAGTGAATCTTTGCTATAATGGGATTGAAATTAAAAAATAAATAACATAAAAATGAAAAAGTTAAGCTTAAAAGTAGCATCTGTTTTTGCAGGGTTTAATGCCTTTGCGGTGAACGCCTTCGCTCAGGGATCTAGAATCCTTGACCCAAATGCAGCCCCTGATGCCACTGCCCCAGGAACTTTGGGCCAAAACATCACACAACTCATCAATTATTTCCTTGGAATTCTTGGTCTAGTGGCTGTGGCTTTTCTTATTTATGCAGGAATATTGATGGTAACTGCTGGAGGAAATGATGAGCAGGTTAGCAAGGCAAAAAAAATCATCACCTATGCCGCCATCGGAATTATAATCGTTCTCCTTTCTTGGGCTATTGTAAGCTTTGTTGCTTCAGCTCTTGGTTAGAGGTTATTTCTAAACTATTTAAATAATATCAATTAAAAAAACAAAAATGAAAAAGCTAGCCTTAAAAATGTCTGCCATGCTGGTAGGACTAAATGCCTTTGCCGTCAACACCTTCGCGCAGAGCACTTCTTTCTTTGACAATCCCACAGGTGTTGTGGCTCCCAACGCTGCAGCCCAAGGAAGTCTCGGTCAAAATGTGACCACTTTAATCAACTACATCCTTGGTATCCTTGGATTAGTGGCGGTGGCCTTCTTGATTTACGCTGGAGTTTTGATGGTGACTGCTGGTGGAAATGATGAGCAAGTTGGAAAAGCACGAAAGATCATCACTTACGCCGTGGTGGGTATCGTGATCATTCTTCTTTCTTGGACCATTGTCACTTTTGTTACCAGTGCCCTTGGCTAAACTTAATGTCAATCATTCAAACACTCTCTCTTCATATTTCTGGAGCGGGAGTGTTTTTTTAAGCAGGTTCAGCAGGGGCAGGCGAGGCTTCTTTTTCAGTACTGTCATCTTCTACCAAGATAAGATGTGGCAGTACCCTTAGAATTCGCTCATAAGGAAAAATACGATGGCCGAATTGAAACATTCCCAAGACTGAACGCTGCACAAACAGCTGTCTCATGACAAAAGTGTCGGTCGAAAAGCTAAAATTATAAGCCTTTCCATATTTTTTTGAAGATTCATTTTTCACCTCCGCCTCAATGATACGCCTACCTTCTTGTAAAATATCAGTGATTCTTACATTTTCTGACGGATCCATGATCATTTTTTCTGAAGTGATGTAAATATTTTTTTTGAAACCAAGGATTGTCGAAGTGAGGATGATTGCATTTTTTGAACCTTCGACCATGGACTTAACCCAAAAAGCCTCAATCACCCCCGTGTCTGGATCGACGATGGGCCAATTTAAAGTCGCTAAAAGCTCACCGGTTTTTTGATGAAGCACTTTAGCCCCTCGAATGGAAAGGATGTCTCTGATCATCATGTAGGCAATTAAAAATAAATAACCTCTTTATAGAAGGAATAATAATTTTATTTGCGTCTTCTGGCAAATTTAAGTACTATTTTTCTTGCAAATGACTGCATGTCGGAGTGTAGTTCAGTTGGTAGAATGCACGGCTGGGGGTCGTGTGGTCGCAGGTTCGAGTCCTGTCACTCCGACCACCCTCGTTTTTTTTGTGTTTGGTTTCTTTGGAATCGTCATTCCAAAGACTACTTACTGTTTGTTACTTATAACTAAATTCAACTCCCCCTTTATCAAAGGGGATTGGGGGGATTTGGGACATGAGATTTGGGACATGAGATTTGAGATTTGAGATTTGAGATTTGAGATTTGAGATTTGAGATTTGAGATTTGAGATTTGAGATTTGAGATTTGAGATTTGAGATGTGAGATTTGAGATGTGAGATGTGGAATTAGAATAGGCCCACCCTCCATCGGAGGGGGGTTGCGATTGGTCTCACGTCTCACAGTCGGGAGGAAGCGGGAGGTGGGAGGTGCTTGAATTTAATCTCTTGCTAAGGTATAATTAAGGTGGAAATTAAAAAACAAAAACGTATGGACCAAGCACTAATCGACAAAGCCAATCGCTATTTGGAGCAAGGTAAAACACTAGATCAAGTTAAGCAATTGTTGACTCAGGAGGGATGGACGATAGAGCAAGTGAACCAGTCTTTTTTGGAGTATGCCGCCGCTCAAAAAGAAGGAGCTAGCCCTGCAGCGAGCTCAACTCCTGTTGAAAAAGAAATTCCAAATGGGCCCAGCGAGGTTCAAGCTCCCATGCAAAAGCCAACACCAACACCCATCCCTCATACTGAAGCTATTAGCAAACCCCACACGGAAAACAAAAAGCCTGAATTTTCAGGTGCCCCCTCTGCACATGGTGCTGGAATGAAAAAAGGCCTGATCGCACTGATCGTCATTCTGCTTTTAGTTGGCCTGTCTGCAGCTGCCTATCTTTTCTTTTTTGCTGAAGGTGATTCATCCGCCTCAAATACAAGTAGCTTGAGTAGCACTCAGACCACCACCCCTGAAGTCAACGGCGCAGATAATTCCCTAGAATCCACTGAAGCCCTACCTATCAACTCCAATTCAAATATGGATTCTGAAATTCAGGAATCACCACAGCTAGAAAGCGCCATGGACGATGCAGCCCTAAGTGAAAGTCAAGCAAATGCTGTGAGTGAACTACCAAGTGATGGCCTACCCAAATTGCCACAGCTTCCAAATACCTCAGAGGAGAGTGAGTTGGCTCAGGAAAGCATTGTCAACTGTCCTGGTGCGGATGATTATGAAGCGTGCATCACCCCCTATGTTTTAGCGTTTGATGAAAATCTAAAAACCTGTACCCCCTCAGAGGGTGAAGTGGCCGTTGGATTTGAATCATTCTTAGGTGTGTTCAGGGGCTATGAAATCATGGGTGAAAGTGAAGGTGTTTGCACTGTTAATTATACCGCCCTAAAGATTCCAGAGGCCTTTGTGCTGGATGATACAGGTGATTTTTACGGGATGGAAATGACCTGTGAGATGAGTGAGGCAGACTTAAATCTAGAAAAGGTACATGATTTAACGGGGTGCTCAGGAGAACTGTCAGACTCAATTAAAGCGGTGGCGAATTATATTTAATTCGTGCTTGATTTTCTTTGAAATTTTTCTGACTAGCTATTTGGAAAAGGAAAATGATGAGGCTTTAATTTGTATCACATCTCCAGATTGCATTTCAATGATAACTTGCTTAGCCGCAATATAAGGTCTGATGACCCCAGGGGCTTTTTTGAGAAATATTAACAAGCTCCACTCCCGCAAACATCAACACATAATTTCTACCCTGAACATCGTCACCATCAAGAAAAGTAGAAATGCTTAGTTCAAGTATACTTTTGTTCCAAAGGCAAGAAATCTTACTATCATGTAAATTTAAATCGCTAATGTTCTTATTCATTCCCTAATCAAACTTTAAAAGAAGGTAAAGTATACCTGAATTATAAAAGAAAAATCCTAAAACTAAAAACGTAACCCAGCGACTTTTATACCATTTTTTGATGTGCTTGTGGTTTAAACCCGCTATTGTCAGGGATGTTAACATCCAAAATGCGAAGTTAAGCCACAGGCCTACCCACTGATCTTCTGGAATCTGATCATTGCCCATGGGTGGCTGAGGGTATTGCATGTTATGCCAGGGAAAACCTCCCGTGCTAACAATGGCCTTAGAATCACTACGGTCAATTTGAGATTCAGGAATTTGTATTTCAGACAGTAAAAGAGCGCTGGAGGATAGAATAAGCCCTAAAGAAAGCCCCATCAAAAGAGTTTTAGCAATCCCCTCCTTTTTATATAACTTCATCATAAGGGAGGAAGCTAATAAACCTATAATAATGATCCCTAAAGTAATGGGTAAAAATGGCCATGCGAACAGGTCACCAAAGTATTCAGGCCATGTAAATGGATTAAGAATCAGAAAAACATTCCAAAACAGAATTAAAAATAGCCCCAGTATATTCTCTAAAATAAATGTCATATTTAGATTTAAGCTAATAATTTACTCAAGGAGGCTACTTAAACTGACCTACTCTGTCAAGTTACTAAGACTTGGATCGGCCTTGTTTTTGATGTAAAATAGGAACCAAAAGCATAACCTATTTTCATGACCCCCCTACTTCAAATTAAAGCCTTAAAAGTGGCCATTGGCGATAAAGAAATTCTCCATGGAGTTGATTTGACCATCAACGAAGGTGAGGTGCATACGATTATGGGGCCCAATGGGTCTGGCAAAAGCACCTTATCGAATGTCATCATGGGGCATCCTAAATATGAAGTGACCGGCGGTGATATTTTGTATAAAGGCGAAAGTATTTTAGAAAAAGAACCGCATGAACGCTCGTTGATGGGGATTTTCTTGGCCTTTCAGTATCCCAAAGAGATTGCTGGCGTGACCTTAGAAGAATTTTTATTGGCGGCGCACCGGGCTAAAAAAGCCCACCTCCATCCTGGCAAACCCCCCACCCTTATTTTCCGTTTTAAAAAAATGCTGCACGAAATCATGGCTGAACTCAAGATGCCTGAAAGCTTTGCAGATCGTTTTTTGAACCATGGCTTTTCTGGAGGGGAAAAAAAGAAAGCTGAAGCCTTGCAAATGGCTATTTTGGAACCGCAATTAGCTGTTTTGGATGAGACGGATTCGGGGCTAGATGTCGATGCCCTTAAAACCATCAGTGAGAATGTGAATCGCGTCATGAAAAAGGATGAAAAAACAGGCGTGCTTTTGGTCACCCATTACCAGCGGATCCTCAAATACATCCAACCCAATTTTGTTCATGTGATGAAAGAAGGGGTGATCGTTAAATCAGGGGGACATGACTTGGCGGTTCAGCTGGAGGAAGAGGGGTATGAGAAGCTTTAAATATGTATCTACCTTACAACACAAGGTTAAAGGAGCGAGCTAGAGAAATGCGCAATAATCCCACAAAGGCTGAGAGAGCCATGTGGAGAATCCTAAAAAGTGGAGAATTAAGCAAGTTTACATTTAATCGCCAAAAAATTTTAGGAAACTATGTTGTTGATTTTTATTGCTCTAAAGCCAAGCTTGTCATTGAAATAGACGGAGTAGGGCACGCTGAAAATGAACAAAAAGAGTATGATGATGAACGGACTGCTTTCCTAAATGGATTCAATCTACATATATTGAGATTCTGGAATAACGATGTGATTGAGAATTCAGAAGTTGTGTATGATATCATCCTTCAAGCCATTCGAAAATCACCCCTAACCCCTCTTTCTCAAGAGGGGGATAACACAAACCAGTTAACTTAATATTCCCCCTTGCGAAAGGGGGCTAGGGGGATCCTAACCAAGAACCATGACCCAAAACACTCAAGAACTACCACAGGACATCGCAGAAGCCGAAGGCATCTTCGCCAGCCTCAACCGAGGCACTTTCGACCATGCCGATCCGGCGGAGTACATGAAGAAATTTAAAAAGGGAATCACCGCTGAGTTGGCTGCCTATATTTCTAAAGACAAAGATGAGCCAGAATGGATGCTTCATCATCGGGTTAAATCCTATGAATACTTCACTCGAATTCCCCTGCCTAACTGGGGCCCAAAAATCGATCATTTGAATTTTGATGAAATCTGTTTTTTTGCCAAAGCGGCCGATAAAAAAGGAGGCTATGACTCGTGGGACAAAGTGCCGGCTTACATCAAAAACACCTTCGACCGACTGGGAATTCCAGAGGCTGAGAAAAAAGTTTTGGCAGGCGTTGGGGCTCAGTATGAATCTGAAGTCGTTTATCACTCGCTCGAAAAAGAATTGGAGGAGCAAGGGGTTTTGTTTTTGGACATGGATGTGGCCGTTGAAAAGCATCCTGAACTCGTGAAAAAATACTTCATGAAATGTGTGCCGTCCAACGACCATAAATTTGCTGCCCTGCACGGGGCTGTTTGGTCTGGGGGCACCTTTTTATACGTGCCGAAAGGCGTAAGGATCGAGAAACCACTGCAGGCCTATTTTAGAATGAATGCTCAAGGCATGGGACAATTTGAACACACTTTGATTGTGATTGAAGATGGGGCGGAGGCACACTATATTGAAGGCTGCTCTGCGCCTAAATATGGCTCGAATGCGCTGCATGCCGGCTGTGTGGAGGTGTTTGTGGGCAAAGGCGCCAAATTCCGTTACTCGAGTGTAGAAAACTGGTCGAAAGACACTTATAATTTGAACACCAAACGCGCGATTGTGGATGATGGTGGGGTGATGGAATGGGTGGGGGGGAATATGGGAAGTGGGGTCACCATGCTCTATCCTTGTACCATTCTAAAAGGCCACGGATCGCAGGCGGATCATTTGGGAATCGCCTTTGCCAACGAAGGCCAGGTTCAAGACACAGGAGCAAAGGTCTTTCACATTGGGGAAAACACCGGGTCACGCGTGGTGATGAAATCGATCAGTAAAGGGGGTGGACGCAGTGTGTACCGAGGTGACTTGAGGATTGCCAAATCAGCTAAAAATGCCATCAGCCAAGTGGAATGTGATGCCTTGATTTTGGATGATAATTCGATTTCTGACACCTTCCCGAACATCAAGGTCGATAATAATTCGGCCACCATCAACCATGAAGCCAGGGTTGGCAGATTGAACGACGAAGATATTTTTTATCTGACCTCGCGCGGGATTCCTGTGGCTCAGGCTGAAGCGATGATTGTGAATGGATTCATCAACCCCATTGTTCGAGAATTGCCTTTAGAATATGCGGTTGAGATGAACCGTTTGATTGAGTTGGAGATGGAGAATACAGTGGGCTAACTTTAATATATGTACGCTATTCTAAAATCTAGATTTACTTTCATTTTTTTTCTTTTCTCAATCTCTATTGGGGCGGCCTATTATTTGGTAAGTATCCTCGCTAATTACTACGACTACTATCACATAGGGCATGGCATGACTAATGGAATCTATTTTAACTTTTTATTTCCAGCAAGTGTTCTTATGTTTGGCTTGGTGTCGAGCTTCATTTTTATTAAATTGACTGATTATAAGCGGAATCTAAGAGCTTATCTATTGCCATTGTTTTTAATAGTAGCACTCTTCTTACTCTCATTAAGTATTCACTATCTCTCAGTCATACAAAATTATATTGAAACCCGATAATCCATGATATTCATACTGCCTTTCACTATCGAGTCAGACTCAAGCAATTATGTTTTAAGCAAAAATTATGAGGAGAATAACTCCTTCATCCTCACTATTCCTAAGAACACTCAGCTCGACTCCCCCATCAAACTCAAAATCAAATCCACTGCAGAGGATTTAAATTTTAAGCTTAAGATTGAACTCGAAGAAGGGAGTTCAGCGGTCATCATCGAAGACTGGTCTTCTGAGGTACAGTCACAATTTGTAGATTTTGAAAATAGCATTGAATGCCAGGCCAATAGTCACTTAAAATATGTGATTTTAAACAGTGCCTCTAGTAAAACTCAGGTCACGGAAAAGAGACAGTCCGAAATTCATAATGATGCGAAATGTGACATTGTTAGCTACTATTTTGGGAGTAAAAAAGTGACGAGCACCCTCCAACAAAAAACCGTCGGAACCGGGGCAGAAGTGAATACAGATGTGATCGCGCGCTCTGAGAATGAACAAGATTTAAATTTTAATTATGAACATTTTTATGTGGGCAAAAACGGAAGCGGTGAAATTGGCATGAAGGCGGTGGCTCAAGACAAAGGCATGGTCAATTTGGATGGCATGGTCAACATCGCCCAAACGGGAGGCGGTTCAGCGGGGTACTTGCAACAAGAAACGCTAAATTTGAGTCCGAATACGATCGTCAAAGCCACGCCTGGCCTAAAAATCGACACCAACGATGTGAAAGCAGGTCACGGCTCCAGCATCCGGAATTTGAATGAAGAAGACCTCTATTACTTCGCCGCTCGAGGCATCAAGCCAGACGCAGCCAAGCAGTTGATGATTTCTGGGTTTTTGGGGGCAGAATTGGAGAAAGTTCAGGAATGGGAAGGAGTTTTGGAGCGGGTTAGGGGGATGATTTAAATAATATTTGTATGCTTTTTGAAAAGCTGGGTTCAAGAATTATCTATGTGCAAAAAAGAGAGGGACAAATCCATTTTCCAAATGCCATTTTTTCAATTCAGGCTGGGATAAAAATGCTAACCTTTCTTCATGAACTAATTACTGCTTTATTCGAAGGGCAGGTTGATATGAAGGAGCTCATATGTGATCCATCAAATCATTTTTCTCAACTGCAAATTGAATTTACTGCACTTGCCTCTGCTTATATTATGCACGTGTGCACTATTGAAGGTATTATAAAAAAGAGTTACAAGGACATGAAACTGGAATTAAAAAACTGTGATTACAAAGAAACTATTCCAAATGACTCTAAGGAAATAGGGAAACGAGCAAAGGAATTGGAAAGCTACAAATGGTACAGAGATAAAGTATTTGCACATACATCTTTTGATTGGTCAAAAACAGATTCTAAATCAATACAACACTCAACCCTAAAATATTATGCTGGTAATTTTTTTGTATGCAAGGGGAAACACCTAGCGTTTGGGGGTGGCGCCATGATAATAGATGAAAAATTTATGCCACCAACACTCGACATAATTGAAGAACATAAAAAAATATTACAACATTTTTCTACATGGGAAATAATGTTCACAAATATTTTGGACAAAATTGATGATAGAAGTAAGCTAAAGGAAAAACTTGAAAATCTCCACTAAAGCTGATTTGCAATTTGACTCAGCAATTCCATAGCTCAAATCCTTAAAATTTCTCACAAATTCTAACATGGTAATACCTAAGACCATCACCTACCTTAAAAATCTGACCAAAACTTACCCTAAAAACCCAGCTTTATCGTGGAGTGAAAAATTAAAAGACCGGTCTGATTTTTGGGACCATCAAGTGCACCGTGTTGATAAGCAAAAATACAACGCAAACACCTTTGCCATCAAAACCTTTGAGCAATTTGCCTTATTTCTTTCAGATCTAGAAAGCTTAAATTTAGAGCAAGGTGAACTCAATTCGATCGAGGCAAAAATAGACAAATTAAACTTAAAAAAAGAAGTTAAAAATAAGCGACGATATCTCGTAAAAAAATGGAGAGAATTAGAAGGGTATTTGATCAAAAGACATAAAATCGTTCGCAATGGACATTATCAATCTGCTGGAGCCGCCTATGGGGCCATTATTGGCTGTCTCCCTTCTTTTATACCTTTAGCACTCAACGCCTCAATGTTTTATATTGTTTTGGTATTGATCCTTGGTTTCTCCTTTGGAATCTATCTTGGATATTTGGTTGGAAAGCGCTTTGATTTGAGCGCATTAAAAGAAAACAGGGTTTTGGCTCATTTTTCTGCTTTTACAAAAAAGCCTAATTAGCCTAATTCCTTAACAGTCTTTAAACCTCACTAATCACCTCAAACCCCTTAAAACTACCCACCAAAGCCAACCCGATCACCTGAGTGGCAACCCCCTTCTCCTTCAACTGCTTAGCCGTCTCATTCAAGGTCGCCCCAGACCCCACCGCATCGTCGATCAAAAGGACTTTTTTAAAGCATCGACTCTCATCCACCACAATCGTTCGCCTGGCATTCTCAACCCGATCGGCCAACTTGCTCAGGGTTTTTTGTGGGATGGCAATCGCATTGCTCACCTTTACAATCGAAACAGAAGGCAGGTCTAGCCTAAGTTGCTTTTCAAGCTCTGTCATCAATTGAACCTGACGCTTAACCGTTGGAGGCACAAAACAAACTGCATCAACTTTAAATGTTTCAACAAGTTGCTGAATTTTGGATTTGATTTGAAGCCCCAAATCCCGAATGAATCGCTTGTTCTGACTCTGCTTGGCATAAAGGAGCAATTGACCCAATTCCGTCTTTCCAAAGCGTTCTATGCTATAAAAATCTAGATAAAAAAGCTGGTTCAAAAAAAGCTCATCGAAGGTGTCTTTAGCTTTTGGTAAACCATCGATCAATCCCCTTTTTCTATATTGTTGATATTTTTTGAGTGTTTTTACATAATCCTCAGCAGCTTTTTTAGGATTCTGCCCCCTGGACTCACACCATTCCAAAAAACCTTCAACACCCGGCCTCACCGCACCCAAAGGTGAAATATAAAGGTAATTTTCTTGAATAAACTCCGCTGTTTGAGCTGGAAATTGAATCTGAGAGTCAACAACCTCAGTATCAGGAATATAGTAATAAACCTTAGGAGCTGTTCCAATCCTTTCGATCAAATGAGATTGCTCCAACTTCCTAAGTTGCCGGTGCACCGCTTGGCGAGAGATTAGAAAATGATCTTCAATTTGCTTCGCAGTGGACTGCTTATTATGAGCAATGAATTCCCGAATTTTAAACGCTGTATTTGTTTTCATGCCATAATTATAACATGGTTTACAATTGACTGTAAACTGTAAACTATTTTTAAAAAGGGAAGCTATTAGGTCAAAACAATGAAGAATTTGGTACATTCAATATTATTTCGTATTTACAAATAGTTTAATTTGATATTATATTGTTAATTCTAATCTAATAAATTAGCGTTAATATGTCACGTAAGATAAGGGGAATAAAAAAGCAACCCTTCGGAATCATCTTAGGCTTGGGAACGCTTCAAACCTGCTCTGACTCATTTGGGCTACATTATCTTGGTAAGGATCCAAATTGTCGCTTCAACCTTATCATTTAGAAGTAATTTTTCTGGTGAAATAGATTAAATATTTTCAGCACTCCACCCGAATTTCGGGTTGTTTTTTAGTGAACTATGTTAAAATCATCAAGCAACTCATTTAAAATTAAGAACTTAAAACTTGAATTTTAGAAAAGATTTCCCCATCTTCGAACAGCACCCCAAGCTCGTCTACCTCGATTCGGCGGCCACAAGTCAAAAGCCAAAAGCGGTTTTGGAGGCACTGCAGAATTATTATGTCAGCATGAATGCCAACATTCATCGCAGTGCCCACTTTTTAGCCGAAAAAGCTACCATTGCCTACGAAGCCACCCGGCAAACGGTCGCTGATTTTATTGGCGCTAAATACAAACACGAAATCGTCTTCACCCGCAACGCGACTGAATCCATCAATTTGGTGGCACGGAGTTGGGGCGAAGCGTTTTTAAAGACAGGCGATGAAGTGTTACTCAGCAAATTGGAGCACCATTCTAACCTGGTTCCCTGGTTGCAAGTGAAAGAAAAAATTGGAATTCAAATCAAATACCTAGACATTGATGAGGCAGGCCAATTGATTTTTGAAGAGAGCCAAATCACTAAAAAAACCAAATTCATTTCGCTCACCGGCATGTCAAATAGCCTGGGGATCATCACCGACTTAAAACCCATCATCGCAAAAGCCCACGAAGTAGGAGCTAAAGTACTAGTGGATGCTTGCCAATTAGCCGTCCACTCCCCCATCGGCGTGCAAGAACTGGACGCTGATTTTCTCGTCTTTTCGGCGCACAAACTTTACGGGCCCACAGGTGTCGGGATTTTGTACGGAAAATCAGACTTGCTAGAAAAAATGCCAGCTTTTTTGGGGGGAGGTGAAATGATTCAACAGGTATTTGAAGACCACTTCATTCCTGGCGACCTTCCCAGTAAATTCGAAGCAGGTACACCGAATATTGCAGGTGTGGTTGCTTTTAAAGCTGCCATTGATTACATTAATTCAATTGGATTTGAAGCCATCCAAACCAAAGAAATGAGATTGGCTGAGCATGCCCTAGAAAAATTCAAAACTCTCCCCTATCTTAGCCTGATTGGCCCCCAAGAAATTGAAAACCGAGGCTCCATCATTTCCTTCACGATGAATGCGGTTCATCCCCATGACATTGCCGAAGGGCTGAGTCAAAAACAGATCTGTATTCGAGCGGGCCACCACTGCACTCAACCCTTAATGGACTATTGGAAATTGCCCGCCACCGCCCGCGTCAGTTTTGCTTTTTATAATGAGATGGAAGAGGTGGATGGGTTGGTGGAGGGACTGGAGGACGTTTATAACTATTTTAACTCGTTTTAAAATTTAGAATTAAAAATTTAAAATTGAAATGGACATTTACGCTCAGAATATATTGGATCGGTATAAGAAACCTTATTATAAAAAAAATGAGATGGGTAGAGGCGCAAAATCTTGCGTCACTAACGGGGTATCATCATTTTTTTTAAGTCACAAGGAGGCCAATCACTCCTGTGGAGATGTGGTGGAGATTGGAATTGAGTTTGAGGACGGAAGAGTGAAAGAATACCAATTTTCGGGTAATGGTTGCGCGATTTCCATGGCTTCAGCCGACATGCTAGGAGATGTGATTGAGGAAATGACGGAGGGGGATATTTTGAATTTAACTAAAGACGAGCTTTACCAAGTATTGGGGATTGAAATCAGTGTGCGACGGAGCAAGTGCGCTTTACTTCCTCTTTTGGCCATTCAAAATGGAATACTGCAACATCAAAAGAAGACTTTGAAATCGTGGAAGGATTATCATATCTAGTCAGCAACAACCACTTACATCTCAAAATCTTCATCAACCTCAAAAATGGCTCTATACTCACCCGAATGGAAAGCTCTTCGATGTATATTTGCCACCATTTCATTTACTTCTGGAGCAATGTCACATAGAAACTCTCCTCCCAGATGATAAAACACCCCCTCAACACTTGGTTGGATCTCATATAAACCAGGATCCATACATGAAATATATCGTTTGAGATCCTCCCTGATGTCGCGACTTGTAAATTCTCGGGCCACGATCTCACCTCCCTCTTTTATTGCTTCACTCGACCTGCGTAGGAATCTTCTTATTTTTCGGTTTTCATCAAACACCGCCGTTCCTATCAAAAATTCTGTAGGAGTATATGAATCCAATTCATCAAGCTTCATTGTGGCAATGCAACCTGATGAATCCATATGGAATAGATTAATAAGGGAATTATTACTAGGAATGCCGACCATTAAATTCACTAGACAGTCCGGATCATCAACGGATTTTTTTGCCATAGCTAGGAGTACCGTTACTGAGTGACGAAGCTCTTCTAGTAAAACTATAAACTCACTTGACTTAAGATAAACCTCAATTGAATCCAATCGACCACTCAGATCACCAAAGGAGAGACGTTCATTAGAAATTGAAGGATCAGCAAAGAATTCACCGTCACCAAAACCGCTTAATTTATAATATCTTAAGAATTTTAAAATTTTTCCTAGTTCCAGCCTTGCCTCAACAAGGTCTAGGCTTCCTTTTTCTTCAGGCATTCTAGAAATAATTTTCATAAAGACATGATTTAATATTATTATAATAGCATATAATTTTTATTAGTCAAAATAATTATTGACATCCCTGGTAAATAATGTAAAAATAATCTCGGATCAAGAGCAATTACTTTCTAAATATCGCTCCCGTGTCCCATTACAACGTCACCCTTCTGGGGCCTGCAGTGCCAACGACTGCCCACCGGTATTAATTTTTATTCAATCTCAGTGAGGGGCTGAGCTTTTTTCCTATGAATAAGCCAAAACCCCTTGATTTTAAGGTCTTTTTTTGTTATAATATAAAGATTTATAAATTCTATGGTTGATGCCCACACTTCATCACAGGAAGCCGCTCACAATGCCACCCTGCTTTATGTGTTAGAAAACCGCATGAACCAGGCAAGAAGCGCTGGTCAAATGGAGGCTTTAAAGAAAATGGAAAAGGCAATGCAAGGTCTACAGGCTGAAATTGCCTCAGAACAAGCATTTCAAGATGGATTGGATCAAGTGCAGGGTTATGATCGCCTTTTGAGTCGAATCTCTGAGGGGAAATTTAACTATGTTGATATTCAAGCATTAGAGATTTCTGGATTAGAGTATTTTTTGGAATCAGAACTGGTTGAAGGCCTAAAGATCAGTGCCTCAAGCATGCAGTTTGGAGATAGAGCTCGTAACATACTTGGTTCAAAGCCTCATGAACTGAGTGAACAAGCCAGCCGTAATTTTGAGTCAGCCCTTCAACGTGCCAATCAAGAAGTCCTAAAAAACAAAGCTTTACCCTCAGATCACCCAGAAAAAAGAAACTTAAAATATTTAGAAGCTCAAAGGTCTGAACTCTCAAAGCAAAGGAATAAGTGGATTCAAAAAGAGATTTATCGGCTTAGAAGTAGCTTTGAAGAAAAAGCACGTTTCGATAGATATCTAGGCGATGGTCAGGCAGAAAAAATTGCAAACATGCTCCAAGAGGCACGTGACATTCGAATGGAAAAATTGCGGGAATACAGCCTAAAACAAGTCGATTTGTTGTGGAATAAATGGTCCCGCATTCCAGACGAACTTCAATCGAAAGAAGCAGTGGCCAGACAAATTGGTGAGATAGAGGATTACTGCAAAAACAATGATGTCAGTCACCCCAAGCTAATCAACTCCTTCCGTAACGTTGCTTCTGAGTTAGATCAAATCAATATTGATTCAAATAGAATCTATCCAGACCGAGAATCATTTAAGAATAGAATCAGAGCTAGGCATCGCCGACTAAAAACCTCACGGCTTCATGAACCTAAAATTGAAGCGATGGCAAGAAAAGGGTGGTTCAAAAAGGCTCAAGGCCTACTTAGAGCTGGTATGATGGCCCTTCAATTATCCGCCTCACCTGTAACGCCCTCTGCAGATAACCCAAGCCACTCTATTTCTACTCTAGATGATGGGGCGGTTTCGGACAAACTATCAAGCAAAATAGAGAACATTGATGACCTGAGTGATGAGGAGCTCATTGCACTCAATCAAGACTTGGAAATCCTAGACAAGAATGCAGGTTTGGTTGATGCCCAAAATGCTTTTAAAGCCATTGAAGCCCTTAATGAAGCCCAAAACAGTCTCACCATTCAAGAGGCCCTGAGTGATCACATTGGTGCTGATCATATTCAGTATGTCGATGACTCTGGGTTTGATGCCTACAAAGAATACTCCCATACAGGTTACATGGTGATGTACCAACGGGGCGACGACTGGAAAATCATCATCAACAAAGATGCCATTGAGGACCAGAATGTAGACCTTGAAAGACTCAAGCGCCAGTTCCGCCATGAGCTTTACCATGTTCAATTTGAAAAAGGCGGCATGACTCAAGATGAAGGGGGGGGGTCAATTTCCTTCCGGGAAAAAATGGAACGAGATTTTGTGACGGAGGATCCTAAATCTTGGGATCGAATTCGTTCAGCGTTTATCGGTTATGTGAATGATATTGGAGACAAAGATTCACATGGAGGAAGCACATGGCCTGATGAAGATGTTTTGAGTGAACTATTTGCCATGCAAGATGAATTGGGTAAGGTTCAAATTCAAAAGGGCAGAGGTCGAGGAGAGGGTGGTAGCCTTTCAAAGTTAGATATTTTAAACAACCTCGTGTGGGCACATGGGCTTCGTGATAAATCTTCTGAACTCCTTAAAAAAGAACTTGAATTGGATGAGGGGCGAACTTTGGGTTATAAAGAAGCTAACTATGTAGACCCCAATGACCCACAGGATTACAAAAATTCTAGCTATGTGGATCCAAATGATGTGGCCATTGACTCAGAACACAATGGACCTCAAGAAGCGGAATCAATGAGTGAGTCTGAACAAAAAACTCGCCAAGAAAGGATTAGCTTAATCAAAGATAGAATTGATGAATTAAAAGTCAATCCTGAAGTTAAGCTCATTCCAGAGGCAATGAATATCCTGGACGACATGGATGCCTATAACGGAAATTCAGCTAGAATGAACGCGTCAGGCATGTACAGTGGAACTGAAATTGATGATCGGTGCGATCAATTAGAAAAAGATATAAAATCCATTGTTAATGCGGTTACCAAAGTAGCCAATAGCATTGGAAATGATGAGATGGGACTGTTTCGGCGTGTATGGAACAATACTACATTCCTCTCTCTGAATGATTTTCTCAGTGCGGGAAAACAAGCTGTCGAATACATCAAGCGTCGCATGACGCGCCGGGGAGAAGATCATGCGGCTAAAATCAATAAAGCATTTTTTGGGGGAAGTGGTCTAGGTCTAGAAGCCACCGCTCAAGAGCAACAAACGGAAGCCACCGAAGTGGGTGAATGGGAAAAGCGCTATGATCTTTTAGATCCTTTTCAGCTTGAAGATCTTTTGAAAGGAATTTCAAAAGCTACCATTCCTGACCGGGATCAGCTCAAAGCCATCATGCGAGTTTTGGCCAAAAAAGGCCGCCTACGCTGGGAAAATCAAGACTTGTGGCGTGCCCTAAATAAACTTCAGAGCAAAACCTATTTACGACTGGGTGATCCTATTTTACTACGTGACCCCAATCAACTACGGGTGCGCTTGAATGCAGCGATCAGCTCTATTTATGATAAAGATGAACATCCTACCTTGGAACAAAAAAATTCTTCGGCCTACGCCAGTTCGAAGCAAGAAAAAGATTCAACCAATAAAGACACAGCCCTCACTTTAGGGTCACGTCTTTCTGATAATCTCAGGGATCATTCTAAAGAAACTCGAAAAATTGATCCTAGTGAACAGGAATCTATCATTGAATTTTGTATCAAAAATGGAGCTGCCAGTGGCGAGGTGGCTGTGTTTCATTTGATGGCAGGAATGGCTCAAGGAATTCTCAGTCCTAAGGCGGGTATGAATTTATCAGATTACATGAATCAATGGCCCCCCATTCAAGTTTTCTTTGGACTTCAGTTCACCCAAAAGGAATTCCAAGAGTACTGCATGCGCCATTTTCCAAATGACTATAAAAATGGTGAACCAGGGGAAGAATTTAGAAGTTGGATGTTCACTTATGTCATGAATAACCCCATCGTTCGGGATCGAGTTAAAAAATCGATATCGGGCCGTAAATGGGATCCAGATTGGGTTCGAACTATCTCTTGTGTTGGAGATGCTGAGATCATCAAACAACATCTTTCAGGACGTGCCGGTCAGGTTGAAACAACAGGTCCTGCTGTGGAAGGAACCTATGTGGGACTTTTACAGTATTTAGAAGAAAATGCCATCAACCCTGCCTATGCCGGCCGAAATGAATTTGCTCGTATTGCTGGTAATATCGCCATGATGGAAGGGATCATTGATAGCACTGCCTTTAGAACGGGGGGTCAAGATAATTATGCGCGTGGAATAGACAACAACGCCACCCCAAATGAAGCAGGAATGGGTCGATATGGAGGCAAAACGGTTGGCTTTCACCGGAAAAAACTCACACATTTTTTGGACTTGGTTGAGCCCAATCTTTTTCAAAAGTTACGTGGGAGGGAGGTAACCGGAAAGGCTAAAGTAGATCTGGCTGAAGAGATCAAGGAGTATATTAGGCTGAATCAACCCAAAATGTATCAAAATTTAAATTTTGCGGCCATCACTGAATCGGATCAAATCTTTAGTAAAATCCGAGAAATCACAGAATTTCTTTTCAAAGAAATGTCAGTTAGCAAATTCAATGATATTCGAAGTCGAGTGGCTGCGGAAGCTGGTCAAGCTCCACCGGGGCTTTAAGCGGTATGAACCGGATCAATGTCCACACGCCATTTTTTAGGCACCTTCCAATGCTCAAACAACTCAGAAAGGTCATCGCTTCGCACCAAGACATGGTAATAAAAGTAGAGCCCCATTCTGGGAATCATCGCGGGGGCATAAAGGATTTTGAGAGGTATTTTTTGAGATTTTGATATGTCTTCCATCACCTCTTTTTCAACCTGGAGATGAATTTTTAACTTTTCTAAATCTTGCCCTAGAACTGTAAACTTAACCATTTGACCAAAGGGAGGATAGCCTAATTTCTCCCTAAATTTTAATTCTTGCCCTGCAAACTGCTCATAATTGTATTCTGAAGCCAACTGGATGGCATGATGGTCAGGCTGGTAAGTTTGAAGGACCACTTCGCCCGTCACCTCAGCGCGCCCTGCGCGCCCAGACACCTGAGTGAGCAAGTGAAAAAGCCGTTCATGACTCCGGAAATCAGGGATGTGCAAGCCAATGTCTGCTAAAATGATGCCTATTAGAGTGACATTGGCAAAATCATGGCCCTTTGCCACCATTTGTGTGCCCACCATCACATCGTATTCACCGTTTTTAAACGCGTGATAAATGGGGCTGAACCCTTGTTTGTCTGACGTACTGTCTTTATCCGCTCGAATCACTCGAATGCCTGGAAAAGCTTTGTGGAGCTCTTTTTCAACCCGCTGAGTTCCCACACCCACATGCCGAATGTTCACGGACTGGCAGGTCGGACAACTGAGGCTTGGTGCACATTGAAATCCACAATAATGGCAAATGAGTGTGGCCTGGCCTAGGTCATGCAATTTTAAACTCACCTCACAGTCTGGACATTGAAGGGTGTGGCCACAGTCTCGACAAACCACCGCCCTGGCCATCCCACGCTGATTCACAAAGAGAATCATTTGTTCCTTTTTTTCCAATCTGTCTTTGATTTTTTGATAGAGCGCGGTTGAAAAAATGCTGTAATTCTTTTTCTTGAACTCATCTCTTAAGTCCACCACTTGAATGGTAGGCATCGCCTTTTGATTGATCCGCTCAGGCAGTTGAACATACTCATAAATCCCCTGCTTAGCTTTGTGGTAGGTTTCTAGCCGAGGGGTGGCGGTTCCAAAGAGCACTTTACAATTTGTCAGATCGCGAAGCATGTGCGCCACGTGGTGTGTTTGGTAATAGGGTGAAGACTCCTGTTTATAAGTCCACTCATGCTCTTCATCCAAAATAATCAAGCCCACTTCTGCGGCGGGAGCAAAAATGGCTGAACGTGACCCCAGCATGAATCGAGCCTGACCTGTCTTGACTTTTAGCCAATTTTTAAGACGCTCTCCATTTGATAGTTTGGAGTGAAAAATAGCCAAGCTTTCACCAAAATACCTTGAAAAATAGGCTTCCATTTGGGAGGTCAATCCAATTTCTGGCAAAAGCAAAATCGCTTGCCTTCCGGACTGGACGGTTTCTAGAATCAATCTCAAGTAGAGCTCTGTCTTTCCAGATCCAGTGACTCCGTGCAATAAAATTGGCTTCTTAGCCTGCTGCATTTTTTTTAGAGCCTCTTGTTGCTGAGAGGTGAGCTGATGATCGAGAGGCTGTCTTGGAAAGCTATCTGATGATGGAACTGCCTCCTTTTCTTCTTTAAATTTTTTAAGAATGCGCTTGCCTGTCCCTTTCCATAAATGATTGGGCAACATGAGCTTGAGGGCTCGAAGCAGGCTGCACTGGTAGTAGATGGCCATTTTTTTAGCCAACTCAACATGAAGCGGGTCAATCGTAAGCTCTTCCAAAATCGATTCAATGGGTTTGACCTCAGCTTCTAATCCGGATTCATCCACGCACTTGACCACAATTCCACGGCATTTTGAATCTTTCAATAGAACCTCCACCCCTGTTCCTACTTTCAGGGCTTCACTTAAGGATTCAGGAATACTGTAGGTCAGTGGTGCGTCGAAAGCGCCTGGTTTTTTGAGGATGGCGACGTGGGCATATTTCATGGGATCATTGTAGCATTTTTTTGATGGTGGGTCTGGGTTATTCTGTGCTGTTCTATTGTGGATCTGTGGTGAGGGCAATGTATTTCTAGGTCCATGATAATCGAAATTTTAAATTTGGATTAAAGCATTGCCTTTCCACTGTGAATCTAGGCATTTCTTAATTTCAAGTGGAAACCTAGTGAGACCGTGGAATCTACCAATTACACAATACCACTGTTTGCTGAAGCCCATTGCCTATCCGCTGCCCCTTGCTGCCTACTGATCACTTCATTAAAAAAACATTAGCCATCTTCAAATTTCATGTTAAAATTTGAGTAAAGAAAACAAATATGAATTTTCACTATACCGCACTCGGATCGGACAATCAGAAGTTTACTGGCTCCCTTCAAGCCATGTCTTTGGAGTCGGCTCGGGAAAAGTTGCATAAAATGGATCTTTCTATCATTGCCTTAAAAGAGGAAGAAGTGGAGGGAGGGAAAGCTGTGACCCCATCCGCAACAGGCTCAAAACCAAAAATAACCGTTTCTGAACTTCAGAAAAAACCAAAACCCACTAAGACAAAGCAATCCATCACCACCTTTTATTTTGTTGCTAAAAATCAACAAGACAAAGAGGTGAACGGAACCATTGATTCAATAGATGCCTACACTGCCTACAAGCGACTCATTGGAGAGTATAAGTTTAACGTCCTTGATTTTTATGTGCACGGAGAAGAAGTGCATCCTGAAAAAAACATGACAGGCTCTTTTGAAAACTGGAATCAAAAATTGATGGGTGAAGGGATAGACACTAGCCCAGAACCACTACAGCAAAAGGGCTCCTTAGAAAGTGGGCCTGGCATGGCTTCTGAGGTGGTCGAGGAGATTGATTATTTTATCAAGAGCACCAAGTCAATCATTGAAGGGCATCAAACTGATTATTCTAAACCTTTTTTGGTGGCCCTAGAAAAAAAGTTAGGAAACCTAGAGCGCATCCGTACGAGTAACAATCTCAACCACATCACCAAGGTCTGCAATGATATCTATAAACTCATTGCTCACCCTGAGCATGCCGAGGGAAAGACCGATGAAGAGCGCGAAGCAGCTTATCAACAAGCGATTCAAGATTTGAGTCAAAGCGGCTTCATCCAAAGTCGTGCCGAAAGTCTTGGCTTTGGAAAAAAACGAGACTCTGGAACAGGTGGAGTGAAGAAAATTTTCGGGAAGATTGAAAAAAAATTGAGTCACCCTCCCATCCCCAAAACGACTCCCGTTGCAAAAAAAACAATTTTAGACCCCAAGACTTTTACAGGATCCATCAGCGTTGGAGCTTTATTTAAGGCGTATTTTAACTATATCAAAGAAGGAAACCCAATTTTAAAGCGCGCTCGAAAGCAAGAATTTGATCGTCTTTACGCGACCCGGAAAGCGAAGCAGGCCAAAGTGAAAGAAGATGCCACACGACTCAAAACCAAAACCAAGCCAAAGACATTGCCCAAGAAGACAGCCGATTTTAAAAAAGATTACACTGATTTTTTTGTGGAACTTGATAGCTTTATAGGGTGGCTTTTGTTTTTTTATATCACTTACTTTTTTTTGGCCAGCTTCTCATTAGAACGCAATATTGGATTGTCTCAGGACTTGGTGATTCGCACCCTAAGCAGCCCCTTGATTGTCAATATCTTCATCTTCCTACTGCTAGCCCACCTCACCTTAAAATTAAAACTTCGCTTATTCCACCAAAATGCCACTGGCAGTGGCATGCTCTTCTTTTTAAGCGCGGTACTTTATGTTGTACTGTTGGCTAACTTTTAATTAAAAGCCAATCCAACAGACCATCTTTTCATAACTTTCCCTGCTTCTCATTGTATTAGCTCATTAGAAAACCTGACTTAACTTATGATGTTTTTGAGCAAACAGTTTTAACAATGATAGCCACTTTTTTTTCAATAGTTTTCAATAGCTTGATCGGATCTAGTTTAACATATTGATC
>Ga0316189_10001638_pt1 | contig 22177 bp, 19 predicted proteins | sample LowCovwburrow_MG_FD_204930 | JGI IMG/M metagenome (GOLD analysis project Ga0316189, IMG submission 204930) | Coastal sediment microbial communities from Maine, United States - Lowes Cove worm burrow | ecosystem: Environmental > Aquatic > Marine > Coastal > Sediment | place: USA: Maine... | reverse complement strand
GATATATTTACTCATGGAAATTGGGTTGTTTATTTTTCTATTTTGCGTAAAAAAGTATACATCCTTTTTCCACCTACATAAGCCAAAAACAAAGCACCTCAATTAAAAAAATGGGGTCTTTTTAGTTTTCATTTTATTGACTTAATATTATAAATATAGTATAATTAAATTATTCAGAAAGTTAACCCTCATCCTCATGACCAGCGTGCACCACTCACGATCTATTGATAACTACAGTCGGCTTCCCTCAAAAATGGAAGTTTCAAACAAAGATGATTTTTTAGCGGCCCTGAAATTTTTTAAAGAATACCCCACATTGGAGCTAACTCTTTTACAAGGCGAGAAACCCGTAGGTTCATTTGTATCATCAGAAAATGTAGATATTGATTTTGAGTCCACCATAATACTCGGTCCCAACTTTAATCAAGAAAATTTAAGTGAATCGCTGAACTCAGAAAAAGATATTTTTTTATTTGGAGAGGGTGCAATTCTAAAAAAGAATGAATTGCCTCAAATGGTTGATGCAATAATAATCAATCCTCCATTACCAGAAAGTGCTGTGGCCAATGATACCGGTGAGGAAACACCACAAATTTATGAAGCACCAAAATTAGCCCTTGTTGTACCAGATAAGGTCGTTCAGAGCGTTCAGAGCTCAAGGGGTAAGGTGAGGCACGCTGCAGAACCTGGAGTAACGATCATGGGACTAACTAGAGCTAAAAAGGTCATTGCTGAGACCCTTGAAGAATACAAGGTACCTCAGGTGGGTTTAGAAGATTTTGGAGCCAAAAATTATGATAAAAAAACACTCATCCTCTGTCCAGGGCTTGATTCCAACCTACTTTTTACTCCAATTGATAATGAAGAAGGCGGTGGCTTATCCTTTATTTTTGAAGCAGACTTAGCAGAGGACGAATTGAGCATAAAAAAAGAGGATGGTAAGACAGAATTCTTTTTGTTAGAAGGAAGGGGTGATGAAACAGCAAGGAAGATAGGCCGAATGAAATGGGTTAAAAAGCAGAACTTAGATAACTAACTTCAATTGAGCACTAAAATTGAAACATTCAACGCGCTTGCAAAGCTCACCCACAAGAAATAAGGAATCAAAAGGAGGCTCGCTCGCTTATCGATTTTCCAAAAACTAGCCATCATCCAGGCAATCATCCCCCATATGATTAGAATGCACACTAAGGCTAAAGCAATATTTTTTAAGCCAAAGAAAATGACGGACCAGAATGCATTGAAGACTAAATGAGTCCAGAATAAATAAAGTCGATTTTCCACTCCCTTTTTCTTTCCACATTGCTGCCAGATCAAATACACACTCACCCCCATCAAAACATAAAGCAGCGTCCACATTGGCCCAAAAATCCAGTTTGGAGGACTAAAAATAGGCTTCTCTAAGGTGGCATACCACGTGGGAATGGCAGTGCTGGTAAAAATCACTCCAAATAGCCCTGCCAGCTGAGGAAGAAGGAGTGAAATGGTGAGTCTTTTATAATTCATGGTTTTATTTTTCTCAATTCTAACAAACAGTTATTGACAAGGCAAGTTTGGGCTATTAAAATGGCTCTTGTAATATGACGTTCGGGAGTCGCCAAGTGGTAAGGCAGTGGATTTTGGTTCCACCATTCGGGGGTTCGAATCCCTCCTCCCGAGCCAGTTAGAAAATTCAGGCGCAGAAAGTGATTTCTGTGCTTTTTTCTTGTCTTCGTCAAGTTGCGGAATAAGCAGTACATCAAAAGGTTTTCGCAGTTCCAGCTCGATTTTTCCATCGATTAAATACGCGTTCGAACTCAAACTTTTCAGGATTTCCCGTTTTAGCTGTTTTGATCCGCTCTTCCATGCGTTTTTGGCTCTGTTAGCCAGATTTAGGCAATTATCCGCTTGTTCGACCCAGTCAGTGTTTTTATTGTTGAGCTTTTGGATTTGCTTCATGATGTCGTCTTGTTGCGTGGTGAGATCCGCCTTTTTCTGCGCAAACAGTTCGCTTTCAATCTCACCGTTAAGCCTCATCTCGAGCAAATTATCGAGTTTGTTCTTGATGAGTTGGTGCTGACCTTGCAGGTTTTGCAGGGATTTGTTTTCCATCACCTTCTTTTGGAAATGCTCGTCTTTGAGCGTTTCTTGGGCGTATTCGTAAATTTCAGGCGATATTGAGAGGCTATCAAGGTAATCCTCGATTTGTTGGCAAAGCTCGGCTTCAACAGCGGTTCGCTTGTAGCTTCCGTTTTGGCACTCTCCTTGCGAACACGGTCGTTTGTTCTCGTTATGCCCTGTACATCGTACATATCGGTGAACAATCAAGCTATCGCGTGTTTCAGTCGTTACTGCTTCATTGCATCGAGGGCATACCATTGGAACTGGTTTTGAAGCGGAGTGTGTAAACCATTTTTGGCAACACGAACATTTATATTTCCGTTTTTCTTCGGTCACGGTGCCACATCCGCACTTTTTGCAGTTGATTGTTCCAGCAAAAAGGTAGTTGTGAATCCGTTTGTTAGCGACATGATGCCCTAAGCCTCGGTGTTTGAGCACGTCTTGCACCCGAAAGAACATCTCTTCGCTGACCATCGGCGGATGATTGCCATTTACCACTACACAATCCTCGCAAAGTTCGCCCTCAAGTTCTCCACGTGTGAGCAGTTCTTTGGCTTCGGCAAAAATCTTCACACCTTTTCCGCTGTGAGAATTGCCGATTCTCATTTTGCCCATATAGAAAGGATTGCGGAACATACCGTAATAAGTGTTGATTCCGACCATTGCTCCTTCGGGCTGTCTACGCGTTGGTCTGGCACGTAGCCCCATTTTCTCCGCATATGCTTTGATATTAGGTACGGAATAACTTCCCGTTGCAAACATTGTCCAGCAGTTCTTGATAAGTTCCCAGCGAGTATCGTCTTTATCCACCCATTTCTGCCCCTTCTTGTTTCCAAAATTTTCATAGCCAATTCGCGCCCAGCCAATCCAGTCTCCGCTACGTATTTTAGATTTTAGCCCACGCACCACGTTCACGCCTTTTTGATCATTCTCAAGTTTAGCATTCGCCACCGCCTGCACGAGCATGTATTTGTGAAATGGCTCATTCTTGAATTCTTGGCTCGGAGTGCGGATTTGTTTGAGTTGTCCGTTTTCAAGAAGTGAAATCACGCGCTCCACATCTCCCACATTTCGAGATAAACGATCAATCGACCATACGAGAATGCAATCACATTGCCCGTTTTCTACCTCTGTCATCACCTCATTGAACACCTTGCGCCTGCCGCACATCTTGGCCGAGAAGCTCTCGGTCTTGGTGTTGATGAGCTTGAGTTGTTCATCGGGAGTGCGAGCAAAGCCCGTGTTGAAGCGGGTTACAAACTCTTTCATCTCTGAAATTTGATCGTCGAGCGACTGCACTTGGCGTTCATCCGACTCCGTAGATTTACGGCAATAAAGTATGATTTTCTGCATGGGTATTCTTATAAATGTTCTTAGGTATACATTGCTCGAAGGTACGGGAATAGCAAGTTAGAAGAGCCTTTGCTTGACTTCCTCCTCGAGTTTTTGACGTTTGTCCGTTTGAGTAAAATGGATTGATTTGGTTTTTTGGGTTATTCGCGAGGCAACTTGCTCACGATACACTTGCCCGATATCGCTCAAAGATTGATTGGAAGTGATAATCATCGGCAAGTTATTGCTGTATCGGTGCTCCACCACCTGATAAATCTCATCCGCCAGCCAGTCGGAGACTTTTTCGATTCCAAGATCATCCAAGATCAGCATTTCCACCTCTCGCATTTTGTCGAACAGATCCTTGTCGGGATTTTTCTTGTCCGATCCAAAAGTTTTTTTGATTCGCGCCACCGCTTCAGGCATTTTCAAAAACAAGACCTCCACAAAATGGCGTTTCATCAACTCATTCGCGAGGATCGCTGCGGTGTAGGTTTTACCCGCTCCCACATTACCCCAAAAGTAATAGCCCAGTCCGAGTGGTTTGATTTTCTCCCAGTTATCGAGGTACAGCTTGCAGGTTTTCTGTAAAGCACCGCTGTCTTTTAGATCTTCCAGTTTGGCGTTCAAGTAAGCGGGACTCAGCTTGGAAAGTCTCATCATTCGGTCGATTTTTTCCTGCTTATACTCCTGAAAATGGCGTCTTTGCTCAGGTAAATGTGCCCATTCGCGAAACATCTGCTTGCCCTTTTCGCAGTCATTGCAAAATCGTTTTTCGCTCGTGCCATAAGCTTGATAATGCAGCCCCGAGCCACAGTCTTCAAAGCCACGATCTCGGCAAGTTGTGCACTTGTATTCGGGTTTAGTCATCGTCTCCGACGACGAGGTCGGCGTAACCTGTTTTTGAGACATAGCCCGACCCAAAGTGTCGCTGATTTTTTCCATGATTAAAATTATTAAAATGTTGAGTTTGCACATCGTCTTCCCATCGCTCTCCATTGAGCCATGTGGTCGGATGCGGAATAAATTGCCCGCCACTTTCCTGCCATGCAGGCGAGGATTTCTGCTTTTTCAGGGATTCAAAAATCGTCGGGAGCAAGTCCCTTTTAAGTTTCAAAAAACTAGCCCGAGTTTTTTTCTTCCCTGCTTTCTTTGGATATTCTTGCCAAAAATTTTCAAAATCTTGTTCAGTCATAAATGCACAAATATCTTTCTTTTGTAATAAGTTGTTTTTTGTAAGAGTGTCTTTTGTGGGTGTCAGATCTGATAATCCCGATTGTCCGTTTTGATAACGCTTTTTATCAGATGTGATAATCGTTATCGGATTTGATAATTCCTTCCACGCCTTGCTTATGCTGTTTATTTGGTATTTGTTATCAGATTTGATAATGATTTTTGCTTTCACTAGCTGGTTCAATGTTCGGCAAATATTTGATTTTCCAATGCCTGTTATTGCCTCAAACTGGGAAAGTGAAATCCAGTCTTCCTTTTTATTCCAACCGTAGGTTTTGCGAATAATGGCAGCCACCACTCGAGCACGCGCACAAAAAACCCGAGAGCTGGCAATCGCTTCGATTATTTCATTCGGCACTTTGGTAAAATTCTCAGTTTCCATTTTCATAAGAGATTAAGATTTTTAGAAGCTGTCCGAATGCAAAAGAGCCTTCGCTTTTTTAACCGCCATGACAAAGTCCTGCGCCCCGATAGCCCCATTTCGCCAAAAGTTCTTCACTTCTTCTTGAAGTTCAGGAGAATCATCAAAGATAAACTGGCAACGACTGCGGTTACTGCGATCGATATCGAGGAGGGGGAATCCCTTGGCGATAAGGAAGACGCAGAGATACCAGTCCGAGGTGTGATAAGAATTGTTCATAGAAATAAAATTAAAAATTACGAATCGTGTTCCGCTTCATGCTTTGCGAGCAGGCTAAAAAACCGCTTCAAATTGAAGTGGATCTCAAAGAGTTCTTGGTTTGAAAGTTCCCGCTCATAGCGACACGCAAAAATCTCTCGCAACTTCTCTTTCTGCGAGGTGGTAATATCTTACCCGTCATGTCGTTTCTCATTTGGATTCATATGTGCGGTTACTTTTGAACTCGCACACATTGTTGTTTACCGAAGCTTTTCTCTCACCTACACATCACCGACATCTGACCAACATGGCTCTAATACAAGCACAGAGTCGTTTTTATAATGAAAAATTTTAACTCCTGAGTCCCGATTGAGTCGCTCGAAAATCTTATCGAGTGATCGGCAATAGCCATACTTGGTTTGGTAATTTTCCATCAATCGCTCTTCACCTGTGAGTTTGGAAAGTTCCGTATAATTAAAACGACAATTGCGATTTTCCAGCAAGACCTTGGCTAGTTTGCTCGATTTTTCTCCGAGGTTCTTGATTGGTTCACCGCCTCTTTCGATTTGATCCAATGTGAAGTTGAAAGTGAGATTGCCATATTCCTGCACTTCATAAGGATAAATCGAGTACTGCAAACCACGCTCAGTATTGATAAATCCTCGCAGTTTCTTGCGATCATTTACGACAATTTCAAAGTGATTTCTAATTTTCTGCCATGTAATACCCGCATCGGAAATACGGAAGTATTCATCAGCACGATCTCCTTCGTCGTCCTCACTGTAAAATCCCTGATAAACGCTTACCGAAAAAGCCTGCAAGGTTTCAGCAATCTCATTCATCCCAATACCCGTTTCCCACTTCATCCAGCGAAAATCCGCATGAGTCCAGATCATCTGTTTCTCATATGCCTTGAGGTCGCGAAGTTTCTCCGCCAAAGCCTCAAAAACCGCCCGTGTGCGACTGTTTTTCTCGATTCGGCACATACTGCCACCGAGTGGCGAAGCAGGCCTGTGCGCCCGAATGTTTGGCTTACTTTGGATCATGAGTTTGCATTTTCATATTCATATAAATTTTTTAGAGCTTATTCATCCAAACAGAGTAAATCTGCTAGTTCTTTGGTCGGATCATGCAGTTCCGTTTGCAGTTTTTGGATGTATTTGCGATTTCGTGATTGTAGATAAAACCGCACCATCGCCATATCTTTATGCACGATGATAGCCTCCGCCATGCGGTCTTCGGCGATAATACCGATCTCTATTTCTCGGATTTCTTCGGCTTGTTCGGCAAATTCGGGATCACGTTCGCACCAGTTGTAAAATGTGCGATTGCTGATTCCCACTTCCTTGCAAGCCAGCGACACGATGCCGTGTCTGCGTGAAAGTGCTTTCAGAAAGCGTTTCTTATCTCGTTTTGTAGATTTTTTTCCTTGCATGGTTTGGCTTAGTTATGGGGTCTCTCCGTGTGAAAAGTGTGAAAGGTTGAATGCGTTTAAACGCAAAAACACCAACTCTCCTTGCCTCCGCTAAGCGGAAACGAGTTGGTCTTTAAGACTCTTCTCGACTATTCACACGAACAATCCAGTACCAAAATGGTATCACAAACTATGCCAAAATCAACTAATTTGGTGGTTTTGGGGTGGGAATGGTGGAAAATCAGATACTATTCGAAATCTTTTTATGCCTTTTTTGCCTTTTTTGACTTTTCCCACTTTTCATAACTCTCATTAAAAACTTTGAGCAAATCTTTATTTTCTTCGTTTTCAGATATTTCGGACACCTTCTCTTTTAAGGTTTCAGGGAGCACAAATTGGGAAAGGCTTTTGAATTCAAAGTATTCTTTTTTCTCGACCTCATAGCTACCGCTTGTGCTTGAATGACTCACTGACAACGTTTGTTGTAAAAATTTTATCAAGTCATTTTCAGACTCAATAGCCTTTTTTACATACTCGTGAGGCTCCGCATCTCCTTCCCATTCTTTCCATCTAAAAAGAATATTATAAATATTTTCAAGATCTTTGAGCTTATCCTCTCGAACAGCTTTTTTAATTATCTCCAAGCCCATTTTTTCTAATTCCTCTGACTGCTCTTTTGTAAAAGGAGGTTCATATTTTTTATCACTATCTCGGTAATAACTTCCCCAGTGGCCAACCTCTCTAACAACAAAATCAAGACCTTGTTTAGAATTTTCAATAGCGGATTTAACCGCTTTAAAATATTCATCTTGTGTAATACTTCGCTTTGCTTGAAGTTGATAAATTATCCTTCCAAAACGAGTTCTGTTCCCGAAATCAAAACTCATTGGTGCTGATTCATCTGGCACCAAATCGGCAACATCAAATATTGCAGAAATTAAATTTGAGATGTTTTCTTTTTTAATTCCATCATCATTCGTGAAATCCTCAAGTCTTGTCAGAAATTCCTTAATAATTCCTTTCTCTTTCAGTTCTAAAAAGAACTTTTTATATTCTTCTTTAGATTCAATTCCCAAAAATGAATCTATTAAATACTGTGGGATGTGCCCACTTGGTAAGCTAAGCTGAAAATATATATCAAAAAATGTCTCACTGGATATTAGCTTTTCCAATCTTCCATCGCCTGATCTATATCCCCATGAATTTTCACCAATTTTAGTTTTTACTTCAGGGAATAAGGCTAGCACAAGATCTTTTTGGGTAGAATCAATATCTAGAATTTCATTTAACAACTTGGTCTCCCTCTCTTGATCTGTTTTTAGGGAGTGGCTATCTCTTTCTTTTGTAAATATTGCCTTATTTGCTTTTAGAGCCGAATATAAACTTGGAGAAAACACTTTTAATACAGAAATTGCAATGAAATCAACGAAATTAATCTCGTTCTTTACGAGTTGAAAATCTATCTGTAAAACATTCAAAAAGCGTGCCAGATCACGAAGTGTTTTAAAATTATTCCCTAATCCAGCTGTATAAACTTCTCCCCAGTGATTTTTTAATAGAGTGAAATCAATTGATTGATCCAAGATAACCTTATCAAGTTTTTCAAATAAAATTGGCTGAATCTGTTCTTTTGATACATGTGGCACAACCACTGGCATTTGAATAATTTTCTCAAGATAATCATTTCCTTTTTCTGTTTGTACTTTTGCCAATGCCTCAACAACAATCTCTCGATCAAATGCAAGAAGGTAAACAATATTTGGTAAATCGCCAAGACTTTTTACTATCTGAAATATTTGCCTTATTTCTTGGGCATTTAGACGGTCAATGTCATCAATAACTATTACAATTTTCCCATCAATTTTTTCTAGTAATTTTTGAATTTTTGGTTTTTCAGTAGCTAAAACAGAGGTATTGGCAGATAGTTTTTCAAGCCCTTTTATAATTCCTTGCATAGGATATAAAGGGTATATCCAAGAAATTGGAGTGGAAATAATACCTAAAAATTTTAAAAACCATGCCCAAATTTTTACTGATCCTTTTTTAAATTTAGTTTTAAATGGTTTTAAAGATAAAGAAATATTTTGAAAAAACTGACGATAAAGACTTTCATGATCTGAATAATCCCATGGGTTAAAATTGATCAAAACTATATTTTCATCTTTTTTTAGGCTCTGACGAACCATATTTACAATAGATGTTTTTCCAGTTCCCCAAGCACCTTCAAGCCCTATCACCAAACTATCTTTTGAGTTGTATTCAATAATCGCTTTTGCTACATTTTCACTGAATGGGGCACGATTCAGTACATCATCTTTTTTGTCCGATATTGCTCGATCAGTATTTATCATATTTGATTATTTTTAAAAGATTACTCCTCAGGAGTATTACTCTGCTTAGCTTCCGTAGCATCAGAAACCTCCTCAAACTTAGCAGTCATCGTTGGATTCCCTCGTGTTAACTTTTTAACCGTCAAATCATCCGCTTTGTTATTCGCAATTCTCAAATTGTCCTCAGACCTCAAAAGGTTTTCTTTAGTTTTTTGAAGCTGAACAATAGATTTATCAATGCTATCAATAGCAGTTTTAAATTTTTCAGAGGCCAATCGGTAGTTCCGACCAAATGAGTCACGAAAGTCATTGAGCTGATCTTCAAAGTTTGTTACATCAATATTTTGCGCTTTTACTACCGCTAACTCTGATTTGTATTTCATAGAATTCAGAGCGGCATTACGAAGTAATGTAATAATTGGAATAAAAAATTGTGGTCGAATAACATACATTTTTGTATGCTTGTGGGAAACATCAACAATTCCCGAGTTGTAATATTCGCTATCTGCCTCCAAAAGGGAAACAAGCACGGCATATTCACACTTTTTCTCGGTTCGATCTTTATCTAGCTCTTTCAAAAAATCTTCATTTCGTTTTTTTGTGGCCGTTTCATCTCCTTCATTTTTCATTTCAAACATGATGGAAATGATTTCGTTTCCTGCTTCATCGGTCTCGCGGTAAATATAATCGCCCTTGCTACCGCTACTAGCATCATTATCTTTTTCAAAATAGGCCTTTTGAAAGGCAGTTGCCCGAAGTTTATTAAATTCAGTTTCGCAGTGTTGCTCCAAAGTTTCACCAACCATTTTTGTAGAAAGTTTCAGCTTCATATCTTTGTACCGCTCAATGACTTCATCTTTCGTTTTTAGCTCGTTTTCATATTTCTCTTTCAATGAAACCTCACGAAGTTGCATTTCTTGCCCCTTGCTTTGCAATTTGACCTTAAGATCATCTCGCTCTTTTTCTACTGAGTTAACGGCTTGAGTTACAACGAGTTTTTGCTCTACCTCTGCTTTATCAAGTTTTGCTTTCATCTCAGCGAGTTCGGACTCCTTCTTTGTTAACTGCTCGGCAAGATTACGATCTTTTTCGGTTTTTAACTCTGCTAATTCTTTATCTTTTTTCGCTAGCTCTGCTTGTAATGTGTTTTTGAGATTAGATTCGGCAAGCTGAACAGCACTGGCTTTTTCTCTCTCTGCTATTTCCAGTCGTTCGTGCAATTCTTTTTCAAACTGACCATCGCGGACTTGTTTGAGTATGTCTGCAAATCCCGCTTCATCGACTTTGAAGACTTTTCCGCAATGTGGGCATTTTATATCTTGCATATTCATTTTCATTAAAATTTTAAAAAATAGTGTCCCGATTTACTTCCTAAAAACCTCTCCCAAAAACGCTTGTATCAGTGCTTCGGCACTGTTTGCGTTCTGTGCGATTTTTTCCTCGAGTTGGGACACATACCCCATAAGCCTCTCAACTTTGGCAACGATCGCCCTTTGTTCGGCACGTGGGGGGAGAGGAATTGAGAGTAGAGAAATTATTCCGAGGTTAATATTCTTTTGGGCGGTTGCTGGTGCATATTCTTGGATATTGCTTTTGCTAACTTCTATGAAAATCTGAACATATTTTGATGTGTATTCATCAATCAGCGGATTATAACCAACAACGCTATCTGGAAAACAAGCGTCTATCCCTAAAAATCCTGTCTCAGCAATATTTGCAGCGATTGTTATACACAAAGTTCCTTTACTCCAAAGACGACTTTGCTTTAATCCAGTTTCGTTGTAATAAGTTTTACATGTATTGATTTGATAATCAGTTTTTTTCGACTGCGCAACATCTCCTGTTTGCACAAAAGGGATATCACCATTACGAAAAAGAATCTGGTCATTTCTTGGACGATGCTTAGACTTGCCTCTTTCAAAGAGTCCGACAGTGCCCAATCGACACCATTCCCACCCCTCAGGCAACTCAAACGGCACTTCATCCTCCGAAATTGGCGGAAGAGCTTTTTCCTTTTTGATTTTCTTTTCTGCAATCAGTTTTTCTTTTTCAGCCTTGATCTGCTCGAGTAATTTGCTCGCAGGTTCAGTATCAGGATTTTCTGCTCGCCAGTCGGCAGTGAGTTTGCCAGAAATCGCGTCTTGGAGGATTTGTTGGTGGAGGAGTGTGAGGTGGGATTTTTGGAAAGTGTTTTCTTTATCCAATTTTGCCTTTTCTTGTTTAACCGAAATAAATTTTTTAGAAAAATCTCTTTGCTTATCGACAGATGGCAAATAAATCTCTTGATCGAAAAATTTTGATTTTTGCAATCTAATTCTTTGTGTTGTCCCATCACTTCCAAGTCTGCAAATCTCATCAAACCATTTTGTTGAAGTGAGTTCTAAAAAGAAATGTTTATCAATCAATTCCTCGTTTAATTCAAAATACCAAAAGTCGTTCGTAACAATCGCCCCAGTTAATTCATCTCCGACAATTCCAAAGGCACCATTTCGAGCATCAATACCAGATAAAATGAAATCACCGCCTTTCACTTCGTGCATTTTCGATTTAATCTCACATCCTTTTTTATGTCCTCGAAGCTTTACTCCTTTGTGATGAAGCTGAATAGTGACAAGTTTGTATTCTTTTTCATTCTCCAAAACAACAGGTCTTTTAATCCTTTTTAAAAAATCGCCGATTTTTACTTTTTGCCACTCACTCATGATTTTTTATTATTAGATTCTAGAGATTTCTGATCCACCTTCTTAAGTCGAGTCTTCGCTTTATTTACTCCATCTGTTGCAGGCAACTCTTCAGGCATCGTTCCTCCGATTTCCTCAATTGTTTTTCGCACCTTCTTCCCAACATCATGATGAGCCTTATTTGCATTTTGCTCCCCTTGAATATTCTCCCGTCGAAGTTTTGCCTCTGCTTGAGTAGCTCGGAAAAGATTGGCAGCTAATTCTTCACTTCCCATATGATCTAGTATTTTCTGACTCTTTTTTAACCCTTTTTTTGCATGAATTCCTTTTTGATCCAAGCCCCCATACAGCCCCATGTATCCATAATTCTGAAATATTCCATAGTTTTTTACGCCAGCATTATCGGCAGCTTCTGCAAGTTTCTTATTGTGATCTTTCATTTCTTCCCGAAGCATTACTCTTTTTTGGTCTTCCAAAAGAGCCTCCTGCACTTCTTGTTTTCGCGTCTGAATAGCAAAATAAGTTTGTGCAAGCGCTATTTCCTTCTTTTTCGGATCTCCATTTTGGGCGATCAAATAACAGGCATATCGCGAAAGTTTGTAATCATCAATTTCACGCTCGGCTCCTGATCCAATTTTGACCATATCGCTCACCTCGGCGAAATGGTCTGAAACCGCTTGATTACTGTTTTCACAGGCTTTCATAGCCCTATTTATTGCAGGTAGAAATTTCCCATATTCGGTATAGCCTAAGATTTTCCAGAGATCACGAGCACTCCAAAATTCCTGCCCATACTCATTTATTTTTTTTATCTTTTCGAAGATGTTGTCGATAGTCATAGCTCAGATTTTAAAGATGATAAAATTTCCTGACTCTCCTTGAGAGAATCTTCCAGCATTCCAATCAGCTCAAGGCTTGAATGCTCGATCTCTTCCTCCTGTTTTGTAGGGTTCTTGATATCCAAATCCCAGTTACGGGCTTCAATCGCTTTTATATCAACTTTCCATGCCACGTCGCTCTCTTTGCGATTGTTCCACCACTCTTTGATCGGATCAAATTCTTTGATATTAATCGGCTTAGTTTTGGAATACGCCTTTTGTGTTTCTGGTAACCTATGTTCGTAATACCACACTTCTTTGGACGGCTCTCCTTTTTGGAAAAAGAGTAGATTAGTTGCTACGGTTGCATAGGGTGCAAATACCGAGTTTGGCAGACGAATAATCGTATGAAGATTGCAGTCAGTTAGCCATTTTTCTCGTATTCTTGCCTTAACTCCATCACCCGTGAGCGATCCATCAGGCAACACAATCCCTGCTCGACCGTTTGGCTTGAGTAGTTTCAAAAATAGTACCAAAAAGAGATCAGCAGATTCCTTGGTCTGAAAACTCTTTGGAAAGTTAGCTAAAATACCATTTCCTACTGTGCCACCAAAAGGAGGATTGGCCACAATGCAATCTACTCGCTCAGCTGGGCTAATATCTTTAATCGGCCGTGCCAGTGAATCATCATGCCGAATATTCGTCGGTGCATTGATGCCGTGCAGGATCATGTTCGTCGTGCAAAGCATGTGTGGCAATGATTTTAGCTCGTTTCCTTGTACCGTTTTTTTGATAATTGCCTCATCATCCGCAGTATGAACGTCATTTTGACGCATGTGCTCGATTACCGAAGTCAAAAATCCGCCTGTACCACAGGCAGGATCAAGCACTTTTTCACCTAGTTTTGGATTCACCATTTCTACCAAAAACTCGGTAATGGCTCGCGGGGTATAAAACTCTCCCGCATTTCCCGCGCTTTGCAGGCTTTTCAATAAGTTTTCATAAATCGTTCCAAACTGGTCTTTATCAGACTTGCGATTAAAACTCATCTCATTCAACTTGTTAATCACTTTTCGGAGCTGTGTCCCGCTTTTCATGTAGTTGTACGCGTCTTCAAAAATTGATTTCACAATGAATCCCGCTTCATTATCGCTTTCGGTGTAGCCGAATTCCTTGAGGGTCGGGAAAAGTTTATTGTTTACAAAATTAAGCAGCGCATCGCCCGTAATTCCTTCTTCATCTTCCGCCCAATTACGCCATCGTAGCTCTTCAGGGATTGGTGATTTGTACTTTGGATCAAGGAGTTCTCGCTCCTGCTCCTTTTCATCAAAGATTTTCAAAAAAAGCATCCAGCAAAGCTGTGAAAGTCTTTGTGCATCACCATCCACACCGTGATCTTCACGCATGATGTTTTGAATCGATTTGATTATTCCTGATAGGTTTGTCATTTGCTTTATAAATTAGTAGGCATAAATTTCGCGTTCAAGGCTCTCCACTGCCTGAAAATATTGTTCTCTTCCCCCAAACTCCGCGATAATCTCGATCGGAGACCCGAGTGAAGAGAATGGAGAGATATTGAGGATGTTGATATCCTCGATGTGCTCGATCCCTTCATCGGCATACTTGTCCAATAATCCTTCGAGTACTTTGCGGGCTTTTTCACTGTATTTATCAAAGTAATTCTTTTTCCTGACATTATTCGCTCTTTCTGCTCGAGTTCTCAACTTCTTTTTCCCAAAAGCCACATGCAAAATTAGATCAAACGGATCGAGGTCTTGCCCGATATCCGCTTGAAGCTCGGATAGAAATACTCCTTGTTTGGATAATTCCTCCAAAATATAATACTTCTTTTTATGCTCATCCCAGTCCTGAATGAACTCATCCAGCGAGGTGTATTGCTGTAAAATCTTGCGCTTTGTGTAGTCTTTGAGCGATTCGGTGATCAATTTCCCATCTGCTCCGAGGTATTGCGTTTGTTTGTACGCCATCTCCACTGGCACGCCGTCAATGTAGATCTTTTCTCGCTTTCCTTCGGCAATTTCACCACCTTCAATTATCTTTGGATTATTCTCGTTGTAAACCTCTGTTTCCTGCTCAAGTGTTGATGTTGCAGTATCTTCTTCATCTTGAGGGATGTCTTCACCTTGGCGAATTTCTTTGACCTGCACAGGATCACCATCAAAGTCAGGGTCGGCAAATAGCTCGGTTACTCGGCGGAAATCAAGAATTGTGAAGTGAGTTTTTCCAAACTCTTCTTTAATTCGCGTACCTCGACCGATAATCTGCTTAAACTCGGTCATTGAATTGATATTTGAATCCAGCACGATCACCTTACAAGTCTGGGCATCTACTCCCGTAGTCATCAATTTGCTGGTCGTCACAATCGTTGGATACAAATTTTCAGGATCGATAAAGTTGTCGAGTTCGGCTTTTCCTTCTTCATTATCGCCAGTAATTCGCATTACATACTTGCGGTTTTCTTTGACCAAATCGGGGTTTTCATTCACGAGAGCTTGTCTCATTCGCTCAGCATGGTCAATGTCCACGCAGAACACAATGGTCTTTGAATATCTGTCGGTAGCTTTTAGGAAGCGTGTTATTTCCTTGGCGACTGTTTTTGCTCTCTCAGTTAGAACGATATCCCTATCAAAATTCTTGGTCGTGTAGACCTTATCTTCCACTTCGCGCCCTTCTCGGTCACGATCCAAAATACTCGGGCGGTATCCGCCAATATCTTTATCAAGCATGATTTGTACCACCTTGTACGGAGCCAAGAAACCATCATCAATCCCTTGTTTGAGCGAGTATGTGTAAATCGGCTCACCGAAATACTCCATATTCGAGACATCTTTCGTTTCTTTTGGCGTTGCTGTAAGTCCCACGTGAGTTGCAGATGAAAAATAATCAAGCACTTCACGCCAAGCCGAATCTTCAGCAGCACTTCCGCGATGACACTCGTCAATCACCACAAGATCAAAGAAGTCCCGAGAAAATTGCTTGTATGCGTTCTTTTCCTCTTCGTTTCCAGTAAGACCTTGGTACAAAGCCAAATAAATCTCGTAGGACTTATCAATTTGCCGTTTTTGGATCTTGGTCATTTTGTCCCCGAAGTGCTTAAAATCGTTGGACATGGTTTGATCCACCAAAATATTTCGATCTGCTAAAAACAAAATCCTTTTTGCATTTCCTGATTTCCAAAGTCGCCAAATGATCTGCCCTGCAGTGAATGTTTTTCCCGTACCTGTCGCCATTACGAGCAGGATTCGATCTTGTCCTTCGGATACCGCTTTAATCGTTCGGTTAATCGCAATCTCTTGATAATAACGCGGTTTTTTGCCTGAACCGTCAGCGTAATATGGTGTTTCAATGATTTTTTGTTTCGTTTCATCGAGGTTATTCGCTTGTTTGTATCGTTCGTAAAGTTCTGCAGGTGACGGTAATTCTTCCATTGAAAGCTCCTGCTCTTTGCCCGTAAAAAAATCATGCTCCAAAAATCCGTCTCCATTTGAGCTATAAGCAAAAGGAATATCCAAAGTTTCCGCATAATCTTGGGCTTGTTGCATTCCACTACCCACTGAGTGCTTGTTGTCTTTGGCTTCGATGACGGCAATGGGGAAATTATTTTTGTAATACAAAATATAGTCGGCTTTTTTGGCTTTTCCTCGCTTTATTGTTTTGCCTCGCACCTCAATTCGCCCTTGAGTAAAGAAAACCTCCTCTCGAAGTTGCGTCATTTCATCCCACCCTACTTGCTTAATTGCAGGCGTGATGTATTTAGTCCGAATATCTTGCTCGGTGAGCTGTTTTTTTGAATCAGTCATACTTATTTGATTAGTTCGTCAAAATCTACCTCCAAACCTTTAGCAATCGCCACAACGGTTTCAAAAGAGGGGTTTTTAATCGCCTCATTCTCCACTTTCGTCAGGGTGGTATAGGAAACACTGGCCTTTATTGCCAGCTCTTCTTGCGTCAGGCCTTTCTTTTTACGAATCTCCTTGATCCTTTTCCCAAGAGATAAGGATGACGAGGGTGTTTTGCTATCCATATTTTGCATGCAGTTAAAAGTCAACACTATTGTACTAAAAATACAGGGATTTACAATCCCTTTCGTGAAAATGACCAATGTGCAAATTATGCACTTTGCTTCACCCCCGCCATAACCCACTCATCCGTCTCATTGGCCATTCTTTCCTCGAGCCTCAGGTTCGGGCAATATGCTCCCTTTTCAAAGGCAAAGTAGCGAGCAATGTATTCCAATCTTTGGAGCCATCGCAAAAACACATTCCAGCTTACAAATCTGTCTCGCTATGGAGCCAGTTTTTCCAGCTTCCATGTGTTTTTGCTCCTTCCCCACTAAATACCCTCCTCACCTCCAGCTCCAACTTTGTTGGACCTGATTGCCAGACCTCCTCGCATTTTGTGGGGGCCCCGTTTTTTTTGTAATTGGTTTCTTTGGAATAGTCATTCCAAAGACTACTTACTGTTTGTTACTTATAACTAAACTCAGCTCCCCCTTTATCAAAGGCCTGTCTTCCAAAGCGGTGCGACGGTAGAGGGTTGGGGGGATTTGTCATTAGAACACCCCCTCCTTCGGAGGGGGATGGGGGGCATACCCCTCTCACAGAGGGGTCATCCATTGCAACGCAATGGATGGGGGTGTTCACGCTGTAGGCTGCGATTGGTCTCATGTCTCACATCTCACATCTCACGTCCCAAAGCTCCAAGCCGGGAGGGAATGGGGAGGAAGGCTGCGATTGGTCTCACGTCTCACGTCTCATATCTCACGTCTCATATCTCACGTCTCATATCTCATATCTCATCTAATTCAATTAAACCGATTCATCGCCTCCTGCAAACCATCTCTAATTATAAACTCTACAACCTCAGGCAAATCATCAATCACCTGTAACACCCCTGCCAACTCATCCTCCGTAAATCGACCTAAAACATAGTCGGAGAGTTCTCCGGGGAAAGGTTTATCAGGCTTGATGCCGAGTCGGATTCGGGAAAAATCATTGCCACCTAGCTTTTCTATCAACGATTTAATGCCATTATGACCTCCTGCAGAACCCTCAGAACGGAGGCGAATCTCGCCGGTGGAAATAGCAACATCATCATAAATCACTATGATGTCTTCGCGGGGAATCTTGAAAAATTGAGCGACTGCTGCTGTGGCTAAACCCGACAGATTCATGAATTGAGTGGGCTTGAGTAAGATCACTTTTTCACCCGCTATCTCCCCTTTAGTCATGAGTGATTTTCCCTTATCCAAGCTTTTAAATGCCTCAAAAAAATAGTGCTTCTGAAGATGGTCTAAGGCGATGAACCCTGCATTGTGACGAGTTCTTTCATATTCACTCCCGGGATTTCCAAGGCCAACGATTAATTTCATGTGATAGTTTTAATGATTAGGAAAGATCCATATACGAAAACTCCCTCACACCAATGTAAATCTTGTCACCATCTTGCCCGCCAAGACTAGCCATTTTTCGGTAGGCCCCAATTTTGGTGAGCACATCATGCATCCGGTAAACCCCCCCTCGTTTTGACATGTCGGTCATGATTGCGATTTGTTCAATGCGTTTTCCTGAAACCCTAAAGCCATCTTCAGTCTTTTCCACTTGATAATTACGCGTGTTGGAAAGGGCTTCATGGGGACGAAATACCTTGTGTTCTTCCTCATCTGATTTTGGAGTTTGAAGTTGTGCTGCTTTTTGATGCTCAATCACCTCATCCTTAATTTTATAGAGCAGGGCATCAAGTCCCTCGCCAGTCACGGCTGAAATGAATAAAGGCTTGTGTTTAGCAAATCGTTTTTCCACATCTTCAATCATCTCTGGAATGGTCGAATCAACCTTACTAAAGACCACAATCTGATCTTTTTCAGCTAATTTTGGACTGAAGGACTGGAGTTCAGCATTGATTTTTTCAAATTCATCTTCCCATTCCTCATGAGTGATGTCGAGCATATGAACCAAGATATTGGCCCGTTCAATGTGTTTTAAAAAGGTGATTCCCAATCCTTTCCCTTCATGCGCACCCTCAATCAAACCAGGGATATCCGCCACCACAAAATCGGTCTCATCAACCTTAACCACCCCTAAATTTGGGACCAGTGTGGTGAAAGGGTAATCGGCAATTTTTGGCTTGGCATTGCTAATCCGGGAGATCAGTGTGGATTTACCGACACTTGGATAACCAATGATAGCCACATCCGCAATCAACTTGAGCTCTAAATCAAGTTCTCGCTCCTCTCCAGGCTCACCTAGCTCGGCAAAATCGGGAGCTTGTCGTGTGGAAGATTTGAAACTGGCATTCCCCTTTCCTCCTTGACCCCCTCGGGCAATCACCACCTGCTGCCCAATGTAGGTAAAGTCTGCTATTTGCTCTCCAGTTTTTTCATCTTTAACAATTGTCCCCACTGGAACCTTTAAAATCAAATCTTCCCCCTCAGCTCCGTACTTATTACAGCCCAACCCTTGCTCTCCATGAGGGGCTTTGTAATGCTTTTTACTCATGAAATTAACGAGAGTGTTGAGGTTTGCATCCGCCTGCATGATGATCGCCCCACCTCTCCCCCCATTTCCTCCGTCTGGCCCTCCCATGGCGATGTATTTTTCACGTCTAAATGAAAAGGAGCCATTTCCCCCATCTCCCGCTTTTACGTTGATGTGAGCTTCGTCAGCAAAATGCATGGTGAGGGATATTATAAAGTTCAGAACACACATTACCTCAAAATTAGCCACAAATCCACCCAAACCCCTTTACTCCTCCCCTTATAATTTATAGAATGGGGGTGACGATTAAAATCACACCTATGAAACGCACTCAACTGATCACCAGCGCTGACCTCACGCGTGAGGAGGTCGATTTTTTGATTGAGGAAGCTGAAGCAATGCGCGATTATCGGGGGGATGACTTGAAAGGCAAAATTTGTGCCAGTTTATTTTTTGAGCCCAGCACGCGGACCAGGCTTTCATTTGAATCGGCCATACATCGCTTGGGAGGTTCCGTCATCACCATTTCGGACACCCAAAGCACTTCGCTCAAAAAAGGAGAAAGCCTTCAGGACACCATTCGAGTGATAGAAAAATATGCGGATGTTCTAGTCATGAGACATCCCACAGGGGGCTCTGCCAAAATTGCTGCAGATGAAACCAACAAACCATTTATAAACGCCGGTGATGGAGGGAATGATCATCCCACCCAGTCTTTACTGGAAGCCTATGCCATTAAACGAGAGCTTGGGCGACTAGAAAATTTGAAAATTGGCTTTGGATTTGACCCCAAGCACTCGCGTACCATTAGAGGTTTAGCCCAGTTACTCAGCCTTTATAAGGGCAATGAATTCACCTTTGTTTGCCCCACCTCCTTAACCCCAGAACCTGATTTCTTGAAGCACTTAGAAGAAAAAAGAATCCCATTTAAAGTGAGGCATGACCTGAGTGATTACCCAGAATTTGATCTCTTTTATTCCAATCGCCTTCAAGAAGAGCGCTTTTCTGATCACAATGAATTTGAGCAATTGAGAAAGGAGTTCACCCTCATAAAAAAACTGGTTGAGCCCAATAAAGCCATCATACTCAATCCCCTCCCCCGCATTGACGAAATTGAACCTGCCGTGGACCATTTGCCCCAAGCTGCTTATTTTAGGGCTGTCGAAGGCGGAGTTTACATGCGCATGGCCCTCTTAAAGTATCTTGTAAGGAATTATAGCTCCGGTTAGCCTGACGAATAGAACTACGGGTTGGCAATCGAATTGGAGAAAATATTGGCAAACGTGCCAGAAGAAACCCATCCGTAAACCAATTCGCTAACCCACTTGTAAACCCATCCGTAAATCTATCTGAAACCCATCCGACCCCCATTCGTAAACCCATCCGTAAACCTATTCGAAGCCAACCCGTAAACCAACTCGAAACCCATGAAATTATTAATCCAAAACGGCCGCCTCATCGATGCCGATAGCCAACGTGACGAAATCACGAATATCTTAATTGAGGATGACACAATTAAATCCATTGGTGACATTCCAGTCACCCCCGAGATGGAAATCATCGATGCCACAGGCTTGGTCGTGATGCCGGGCTTGATAGACATTCACGTGCATTTGAGAGACATGGATCAGGCCGACAAAGAAACCGTGGAAACCGGGACCTTGGCTGCTCTAAAAGGTGGGGTGACAACCCTGTTTGCCATGCCCAACACCTCCCCCACCCTTGATTCTGTGAAAAACATTCAAAGCTATCAAGAATTGATGAAAAATACCCATGTAGAGACCCATTTGATTGGCTCCATCACCCAAAATTTAGCAGGAGAAGCGCTGGCAGACATCGATCGATACCCTGAATTAGGAATTCGGGCTATTTCGGACGATGGGCATGATGTGGACAATGAAGTTTTATTGACCGAAGCCTACCAAAAAGCCCGCGAAAACAACCTCCTCCTCATCACCCACCCCGAGATGCACCAAATGGCTCCTGATGGAGTGATCAATCAAGGTAAAGTGAGTGAGCAATTGGGCGTGCCAGGTCAACCCAACGAAAAAGAATGGAAGGCTGTGGAACGTGGGATTAAAATCGCCCTTGAGCGCGGGATTCGGGCGCATTTCACTCATATTACCACCAAAGAATCCGTGGAATTGATTCGAGATGTGAAGCGTCGCACACGCCTGATCTCATGTGATGTCACCCCACACCATTTGATTCTGACAGAGGATCGGGTTTTAGAAGTGGGAAGCTTTGGAAAGGTCAATCCTCCTTTGCGCACCGAGGCCGACCGACAGGCCTTGATTGAGGGGTTGAAGGATGGAACGATTGATTTGATTGCCACCGACCATGCGCCACACCGTGAACAAGATAAATCAGAAGATTTATTGAGCTCGGCCTTTGGCTTTTCTCAAATTGAAACCTCCCTTGCTTCGATGATCACGGAGCTTCATTTCAATCAGGGAATTCCTCTTTTAAAACTAGTGGAATGGATGAGCCTGAATCCAGCACGGATGATGAACTTGCCTCAAGGGCGACTCAAAGTGGGTCATCCTGCTGATATGGTGTTGGTTAATCTGGAGGCGGAGAAAAAAGTAGACCGACTCTCCTTTGCTTCAAAGGGGAAAAATTCGCCGTATCATGACATGAGCTTTAAGGGATGGCCGGTAAAAACGATTTTTAGAGGGAGGATTTCTGGAAATTAGGCCCTAAAATGAATCATAAAACAAGATAGCAGTTTTTTTAAAAGATTGTTTTTTTATCAAACCATAATCTTTAAAGAAATCGAGTTGATATTTAAACTATAGCTAAACCACTATAATTCGGCATAATACTTTGGTATAATAAAGTCATATAAAAAGTAATTAGGTTTTAAACAAAAACCCTAACAAAATCACCAGTTTTCGTTTAAAGTAAGGCAAATAAACGTTAAACAAAAAAACAACATGTGTCTTTTAGGAAAACCTCCCAAAATGATGGAGAAGTATTTCTCTAAAATTTGGGAAGGAAGTAATGCCATGGCCTATATTGCTAAACAGTATGCTTTTGGATTAGTCCAGGAACAAGAAATCTTCAGTAAGAAGTGGATTGCAGATCATTCTGAAGGAATAACACTCAGGCAATCAGATTACTTTTTAAGGGAGGGGAAATGGGATGAGAAAA